>Ga0209992_10000063_pt1 | contig 157832 bp, 149 predicted proteins | sample 2SBtaG_2_FD_182564 | JGI IMG/M metagenome (GOLD analysis project Ga0209992, IMG submission 182564) | Deep subsurface microbial communities from Kolumbo volcano to uncover new lineages of life (NeLLi) - 2SBTROV12_ACTIVE470 metaG (SPAdes)... | ecosystem: Environmental > Aquatic > Marine >... | reverse complement strand
TTAGAAGGGGTGGTGTGTTCCCGGCTTCGACGCCCAAGGCGTAAACAGGCTCTTGTGTTCGTCGCACAGACGACGACACGGATGGAAGGTCGTGCGGGCAGATGCCCCACCCTCGATGAAGCCGCCGGCGAATCAGCGAGACCATGAAGGAAACGGACTGATGTAGTCTTCGACCAAATCTTCAACCTTCGGGGTTGACGGAACTGCCTACATGGAAGGCGGGCGGAGCGCCGTGGGCGATCGTGGACGGTCGCTACCGCCGGGTGGCGCGCCGCTCCGTAAAGTACTCCCACGGAAACTCGGGCTTCATGATCGCCACATAGCCGGGAGGCGTCTCGAAGGGGCACGTCAGCAGCTCGAAGACGCCGACGACCTCGGTCGCGACCATGTAGCTGACGCCCTTCACGAAGCCCCAGGTCGTCCCGATGAAGGGGCCCGACTCCTCGGTCGTGTCCATCATCTGACCCGGGATCGCGAGCACCCCGAGACTCAGGTTCGACACGCCGCGCCCGAGCTTCCGGGCCGAGGAGTCGCGCGCGGAGGCCGCTCCGGGAGCGACGAGCGCGAGACAGAAGGTGATCAGCAGCGTGAGCGCGATCGCGCGGGAGCGAAAGTGGGCGTGGGGGCGGCGGGTTCGTTTCTCGGACACGGATCTTCCTCGGGGTCCAGGGCGCAAAGAGAGCCCCGCGCGCGAAAGGCGCGCCAGGTCGACGTTTCCCGATTCCATCGTCCCCGCGCGAGATAAGCTGTAACCGGGGCGGGCCATCGAACGAATCCAGTTCCGAACCGACACAGATGCCGAGCCCATTCAGGACGGTGATCCACGGAGCCCTCGCCGGCACGCAAGCGACCGGCAGGAGAGGAGTAGAAAGTGACCACGACCCGGCGCGGCCAGATCCCGAAGATCCCGAGCTCTGAGATCACCGACGAGGCGACGTTCCTGAATCGGCGCGAGGTGCTCCGGCTCGGCGCGACGTCGACCATCGGCGCGCTGATCGCGGGCTGTCCCGACGCGGACGAAGCGGACGCGAAGTCCGCGTCTCCAGAGACGTCCGGGCTCCGCGCGCTCGAGAACGTGGTGCCCGCGACGGACGCCTATCGCGTGGAGGATCCGGTCTCGAACTACGACGACGTGACCGGCTACAACAACTTCTACGAGTTCGGCACGGGCAAGCGCGACCCGAAGAAGAACGCTCACCACCTCCGACCCGAGCCCTGGTCGATCGTCGTGGATGGCGAAGTCACCAAGCCCGGTCGCATCGGACTCGAAGAGCTGCTCGCCCCGGCGACCCTCGAGGAGCGCGTCTACCGCTTCCGCTGCGTCGAGGCGTGGTCGATGGTCGTGCCCTGGGTCGGTCTCTCCCTCGGCGACGTGATCCGGCGCTTCGATCCGACCAGTCAGGCGAAATACGTGTCGTTCGAGACCCTCGTCGACCGTGAGCAGATGCCGGGCCAACGCCGGCGCGTGCTCGAATGGCCCTATCGGGAGGGCCTCCGGCTCGACGAGGCGATGCACCCGCTCTCGATCCTCGCCGTCGGCATGTACGGGCGCGTCCTGCCCAACCAGAACGGCGCGCCGATCCGGCTGGTCGTGCCCTGGAAGTACGGCTTCAAGAGCATCAAGTCGATCGTGCGCATCTCCCTCACGAAGACGCAGCCGGAGACCACCTGGAACATGCTCCAGGCCAGCGAGTACGGATTCTACGCGAACGTGAATCCGGAGGTCGACCATCCGCGCTGGAGCCAGGGACGCGAGCGGCGGCTCGGGGACTTCCGGAAGCGACCGACGCTGCCCTTCAACGGCTATGCCGAGCAGGTGGCCCCGCTCTACGCGGGGATGGACCTGCGGAAGTTCTATTAGGCGAGCGCGCCGAGCATGACGCGATTCCGATTGCAGGCGATCACGATCGGGGTGACGCTCCTCCCCGCCCTCGGTCTCGCTCTCCGCTTCGCGACCGAAGGACCGGGACCGAATCCGGTCGACGACCTGACCCACGTGACCGGCGAGTGGGGGCTGCGCTTCCTGCTCCTGTCCCTGGCCGTCACCCCCGCCCGGCGCTGGCTCGGTTGGGCCTGGGCCGCGCCCCTGCGGCGCACCCTCGGACTCGCCGCCTTCTGTTATGCGACGGCGCACCTGTCGACCTGGGCGATCTTCGACCACGGTCTCGATCTTCCGGCGATCATCGAAGACGTGTTCGAGCGCCCCTACGTGACGGCGGGCATGGCGGCCTTCACGATCCTGGCGACGCTCGCGGTCACGTCGACCCGCGGCTGGATGAAATCCCTGGGCCAGCGATGGGTCTCCCTGCATCGCGCCGTCTACGCCGCCGGCGCCCTCGCGGTCCTCCACCATTTCTGGCTGATCAAGGCCGACTACCTGCCGGCGATCGTCCACGGCGTCGCCCTCGCGGGCCTGTTCGGCGCGCGGCTCGTGTGGCGCGCGAGAGCCGCCTGACGAGGCCTGACTCCCGGCCGCCTCCGTCTCCCGGGAGAGCGCTCGAAGCGGTTGCCGCAGCCGCCTAGACTTCTTCGGAATCCGAAGGAGCACACCATGAGCCAGGCCGCCGATCCGGAGAACAACCCGCGCAACAATCCGGAGAGCCCGATCGGGTTGGTCCCGGGCGTGGACTTCCCGGCACCGACCGGCCAGCTCGACGCCGACCCGGGCTCCTGGCCGCTCGAGAAGATCGACCCCTCCGACTCACTCCTCTTCGAGCACGATCAGATCTGGGGTTGGTTCGAACGCCTCCGAAAAGAGGACCCGGTCCACTACACGGCGGACAGCTGGTTCGGCCCCTTCTGGTCCGTCACGAAATTCGACGACATCGTGACCGTCGAGAAGGATCCCGAGACCTACATCTCGCATCCATCGATCACGATCGGCGACCTCGACCCGGACTTTCCGATCTCCCCCGGCTTCATCGGCATGGACGGCGAGCGCCACGTCCGCCACCGCAAGACCGTCGCGCCGGTCGTCGCGCCGAAGAACCTGAAGCGCATGGAGCCGATCATCCGCCAGCGGGCGGTCGACATCCTCGACGCGCTGCCGATCGGCGAGGAGTTCAACTGGGTCGACGCGGTCTCGATCGAGCTCACGACCGCGATGCTCGCGACGATGTTCGACTTCCCGTATGAAGAGAGGAACAAGCTCTCCTTCTGGTCCGACATCGCCACGACCTCCCCGGCGCAGGTCGGCGCCACGGGCCAGACCGAGGAGGAGCGACGCGCGGAGCTCTTCAAGTGCCTCGAGCGCTTCGAGGAGCTGCGAGCGGAACGCAAGGGCAAGGACCACGGCGTCGACTTCGTCAGCATGATCGCCGACGGACCGGACATGCAGGATCTCGAGTCCCTCGAGTACCTCGGGACGCTGATCCTGCTGATCGTGGGCGGAAACGACACGACCCGGAACTCGATCTCCGGCGGCGTTCTCGCGCTGAACGAGCACCCCGCCGAGTACGACAAGCTCCGCGCGAACCCGGACCTCATCCCGAACATGGTGAGCGAGATCATCCGCTGGCAGACGCCGCTCGCGCACATGCGCCGAACCGCGGTCCGCGAGGCCGAGCTCGGCGGCAAGCAGATCAAGAGCGGCGACAAGATCGTCATGTGGTACGTGAGCGCGAATCGCGACGAAGACGTGATCCCGCGCGCGAACGAGTTCCTGATCGACCGGGAGAACGCGCGCACCCACCTCTCCTTCGGTTGGGGCAAGCATTTCTGCGTCGGGAGCCGCGTCGCGGAGATGCAGGTGCGGATCCTCTGGGAGGAGATCATGCGCCGCTACAGCAGGGTCGAGGTCGTGGGCGAGCCCGTCCGGGTCCGCTCGAACTTCGTGAAGGGCTTCACCGACCTCCCCGTGAAGCTGCACGCGCTCTAGCTGCCTCCGGGCCGCGCCAGCCGCGCTACATCCCGGGTCGCGATCGGCCGATGAGACCGGTTGCCCCGGACTCGCTCGGGGCGCATTCTCTGGGCCCTTCGAGCCCCTGCCCTGCCCCTTGGAGCCCCGCCGCATGAGCGACGACCAGAAGCCCGACGAATGCGCGGACGAGAGCAGCGACGTCCACGTCGTCGAGGTCGAGGGCCGCACGCTCTACCTGGTCGGGACCGCCCACGTGTCCCAGCGCTCGGTCGACCTCGTGCGCGAAGTGATCGAACGCGAGCGCCCGGACGCGGTCTGCATCGAGCTCGACGACGGCCGCTACGAGGCCCTCTCCCAGGAGAAGAAGTTCCAGGAGCAGGACCTCCGCGAGGTGCTCGAGAACAAGCAGCTCGCAACGCTGATGCTGAACCTGATCCTCGCTTCGTACCAGCGACGCCTCGGGTTGCAGCTCGGCGTGACGCCGGGCAGCGAGCTGTTGGAGGCGGCGCGCGCCGCCCAGGACCACGACATCCCGATCTCCCTCTGCGACCGCGACGTGCGCGTCACGCTCCGCCGCGCCTGGGCGTCCCTCGGTTGGTGGCAGCGCATGCGCCTGCTCACCGAGCTGGTCGCCTCCCTCTTCGAGGAGACCGAGGTCTCCGAGGAGGAGCTCGCGCGGATCCGCGAGCAGGACGTCGTCAGCGAAGTCATGAACGAGCTCGGGCAGCTGATGCCGGACCTGAAGCGCGTGCTGATCGACGAGCGCGACGCCTACCTCGCCCACGAGATCCTGGAGACCGAAGGCGACCGGATCGTCGCGGTCGTCGGTGCCGGCCATGTCGAGGGCATGAAGGGGCGACTGCTCCGGGACGAGCGCGCGGACCTCGACGAGATCTCGGAGATCCCGCAAGGCAACGGCATCTGGAAGGTCGTCGGCTGGGCGATCCCCCTCGTGATCATCGCCTCGATCGCCGCCATCGGCTGGACCCAGGGTGCGGAGGCCGCCGGTGAGAACGCGCTGATCTGGTTCCTCGCGAACGCGGTCCCGGCCGGGATCGGCGCCATCGTCGCCCTCGCCCATCCCGTCACGATCGCCGCGGCCGCGCTCGCCGCCCCCTTCACGAGCCTCACGCCCCTGATCGGCGCGGGCTATGTCGCCGCGTTCGCCCAGCTGTGGGCCGCACCACCCCGGGTGGCGGATTTCGGCACGGTCGGCGACGACCTGGCGGTGCCGAAACGCTGGTGGCAGAGCCGCCTCATGCGGATCTTCCTCGTCTTCGTGCTCACGACCCTCGGAAGCTTGATCGGGACCTACGCCGGCGGCTTCGAAGTCCTCCGCAACCTGGTCGGCGGCACCGCCTGACACGACGCGCGTCCTCGCGCGCACCCACGTCGCCCGGGGTATCCTCGACCCCGGCATGACCTCCGCTCTCGACTCCCTGCACGACGCGGGCCCGCTCCTGCTCCTGGCCATCGTCCTGCTCGCGGGCAGTCTCGCGGGCGCCCTCGCGCGTCGCGCACGACTGCCGGGCATCACGGGACAGATCGTCGGGGGCGTCGTGATCGGCCACGCGGGCTTCGATCTCTTCTCGAAGGAGTCGATCGCCGGCCTCGAGCCGATGACCGAGATCGCGCTCGGACTGATCGCGGTGACCGTCGGCGCCCACCTCCACGTGGGCCGACTCTCGAATGCGGTGCGCCGGCTCTTCTACCTGCTGCTGGCGGAGTCGACCATCACGCCGCTGCTGGTGTTCGGCGCGTGTTATGCGTTCGGGGGCGCGTCCTTCGAGCTGGCGCTGCTCTTCGGCGCCGTCTCGATCGCGACCGCACCGGCGACGATCGTCGCGCTCGTCCGCGAGACCCGCTCGAAGGGCGTGTTCGTGAAGACGTTGATCGCGAGCGTCGCCCTCAACAACACCGCCTGCATCGTCGTCTTCGAGGTCTGCCGCGCGCTGATCGGGACCGATTTTGCCCTCGGGAGCGATGCCCTGCTCGATCCGAGCGGCTTCCTGGCCCAGCTCTTCGCCCCGATCGCCCTCGGCGCCGTCGCCGCGATCGTCCTCGACCGCGCCACGCGGATCGCCCTCGGCCCGGAGCGCCTCGCCACGAGCGCCGTCGTCGCCCTCGTGCTCACGAGCGGCCTCGCCACCGCGATCGGGATCTCGCCCATGCTGGCGTGCCTCATGCTCGGCGCCGTTCAGACGAACATCGCCCGCAGCCGGACGCACCTCGTCGACAGCGTCTTCGACAACTTCGAGCCCGCGATCCTGACGGTCTTCTTCACCCTCGCCGGCATGCACCTCTCCTTCGAGCACCTCGAGCAGGCCGGGCTCCTCGTCCTCCTGTATTTCCTCGCGCGGGTCGGCGGCAAGCTGCTCTCGGCAGACCTCGCGCTCCGCGCCGCCCAGGCGACGGACCGGGTGCGCCGCAACCTGGGTCTCGCCCTCGTTCCCCAGGCGGGGGTCGCCGTCGGCCTCGTGCTGCTGATCCAGGAAGACCCCCGCTTCGCCGACGCCGCCGGCCTCTTCGCTGCGGTCGTCCTCTCGGTCGTGACGGTGAACGAGATCATCGGGCCGGTCCTGACGCGCCTCGCCCTCGCCCGCGCGGGCGAGGTCGGCAAGGATCGCCTGCGCCTGATCGACTTCCTCCAGGAAGAACAGATCCTCACCGACTTCGACGCGCCCACGAAGGAGCAGGCGATCGGCCGCCTCGTCGATCACCTGATCCGCAGCGCCGGCCTGCGCGGGGTCGACCGCGAAGCGCTCCTCGCGAGCGTCCTCGATCGCGAGGCGCAGGGCTCGACCTGCCTCGGCGGCGGCCTGGCCGTTCCCCACGGCATCCTGCCCGAGGGCGAACCGATGGTCGGCGTGATGGCGCTTTCCCGAAAGGGACTCGACTTCGACACCCCCGACGAACGGCCCGTCCACTGCATGGTGCTCCTCGGCACGTCCCCCGACGAGCGCGACCGCCACCTCCAGGTCCTCGCGGCGCTGGCCCGGACGGTCGGCACCGACCGGGCCTTCCAGGACCAGCTCTTCGACTCGAAGTCCCCCGCCCACGCCTACGAGCTGCTCCACGGCGAGGAGAGCGAGGACTTCAACTACTTCATGGAAGAGGCACTCGAAGGGTGACCCTGCGAGCGCTCGTGGGATGAGTCGCGTACTCTGGGTCTCCCCCTCGCAGCACCCCGTCGATCCGAGTCCGACGATGAAGACTTCTCTCGATCCAGGACGACTCCGGCGATGAAGGCCTATCTCGATCTGCTCCGCGACGTCATGGAGAACGGAGTCGACAAGGAGGACCGCACGGGCACCGGTACGCGCAGCGTCTTCGGGCGCCAGCTGCGTTTCGACCTCGACCCCGCTCGCTCGCCCGCGGAGGGCGGTGGCTTCCCGCTGCTCACGACGAAGAAGGTCCACACCAAGAGCATCCTCCACGAGCTGCTCTGGTTCGTCGCCGGTGACACGAACAACGACACGCTGCGCGCGCGCGGGGTGACGATCTGGGACGAGTGGGCGGGCGAAGACGGGGACCTCGGACCGGTCTACGGTGCCCAGTGGCGCCGCTGGCGCGCGGCACCGCCCCGAGGCAGCGAGTCGACAGAGCCCGTCGAGATCGACCAGCTCGCGCACCTCGTCGACGAGATCCGCGCGAACCCGAGCTCGCGCCGCCTGCTGCTCTCGGCCTGGAACGTGGGCGAGCTCGACGCGATGAAGCTCCCCCCCTGCCACATGTTCTTCCAGTTCAACGTGCAGGAAGAGAAGCTGCACTGCGCGATGAACATGCGCAGCTGCGACGTGTTCCTCGGTCTCCCCTTCAACATCGCCAGCTACTCGCTGCTCACGATGATGGTCGCGCAGGTCACCGACCTGGTTCCCGGGGAGCTGATCCTCACGCTCGGCGACACGCACATCTACACGAACCACTTCGAGCAGGTCCGCGAGCAGCTGACCCGCGAGCCGCGGCCGCTGCCGACGATGACCCTGAACCCGGCGGTGAAGGACCTCTTCGCGTTCACGTACGAGGACTTCGAGCTCGAAGGCTACGACCCGCATCCGAAGATCTCGGCGCCCATCGCGGTCTGATATGCGGCCAGGGTTCGCTCGACCGCCTTCGTCGCGCCTTGATCCTTCCGCGACGCCGATTCGTTCGGCTCGCGTCTGTCGTTCGGGGGCCGTTTTTTGCGTATCTCCTTGATCGTCGCAGTTGCGCGGAACGGGGTCATCGGGGCGGACGGGGAGATTCCGTGGCGGTTGCCGGAGGACCAGAAGTTCTTTCGGCGAACGACGATGGGGCATGCGCTGGTGTATGGGCGCAAGACCTTCGACTCGATCGGGAAGGCGCTGCCCGGGCGGGCGAACCTCGTACTCACGCGCAGCGCGCACGCGCCGGTCGAGGGCGTGGCGTTCCTGCCGGATCTCGACGCCGCGATCGCGCATGCCCGCGCGGCCGGGCACACCGAGTGCTTCGTCGCCGGAGGCGAGGCGATCTATCGCGACGCGCTCGCGATCGGGGATCGCGTCTACCGCACGGTCGTCGACGCCGAGCCGACGGGCGACACGCATTTCCCGGAGCTCGAAGCCGGCGAATGGGCGCGGGTCGACACCTCGCGCTTCGAGCCCGACGACCGCCACGCCCACGCGTTCGTGATCGAGACCTGGGACCGGAAGCGCTGACCCCATCCGCGATCGGGCAGCCGCTATCGTCGGCCCATGGACTCCTCCACTTCCCCTGACGCCGATGCCGAGAGCGGCGCGACGGTCGATTCCCGCCGCATCGTCGCTGCGACGACGACCGGCGCCGACCGACTCGTGCGCACGATCTCGGACGCGGGCACGATCGCGATCAAGACCCTGGTCGCGAGCGAGCTCGTCGCGGAGGCGCTCAGCCGCCGGCCCTTCGCGCCGACGGCGGGGGACGCGCTCGGCCGCGCGATGATGGGCGCGCTCCTGATCGCGGTCGGCAGCGCCGCGGACGACGCGGACGAGGCCAACGTCGAATCGGTACAGCTGCAGTTCCGGGGCGACGGTCCCCTCGGATCGCTGACCGCGATCGCGGACAGTCGCGCGCACGTGCGCGGCACGGTCCAACACCCCGAACACTCTCAGGTCCTCGCCGACGGCACGCCGGACATCGCGCGCTCGATCGGCCAGGGACCGCTCAACGTCGTCCGCCATCGCCCGCGCTGGCGTTCGCCCTATACCGGGACCGTTCCGCTCGTCTCGGGCGAGGTCGCCGGCGACCTGACGCTCTACCTCACGGAGAGCGAGCAGACACCGTCGGCGATGGGGCTCGGGGTGGCGTTCGGGCCCGGCATGCAGGACGTCGCGGCCTGCGGCTTCCTGGTGCAGGCCCTGCCTGGCGCGACCGACGAAGACCTTTCCATCGTCGAGGACAACGTGCGCGGCCTCCCCGGGCTGGCGCAGCTGCTGCGCAGCCCGCTCGAGCCGGGCGATCTCGTCGAGCGGCTGATGATCGGCCTCGGCGCGCGGGCGCAGCACACGATGACGCCGTCCTTCCACTGTCCGTGCTCGGCTACGCGCGCGCTTCGTACCCTCGCGCTCCTCGAGCGTGTGGAGCTCGAGGAGCTCGCGGCCGGCGGCGGCGGGCAGGAAGTCGTCTGCGACTTCTGCGGGAAGGACTACCAGCTCGATCCGAGCGCGATCGCGACCTTGCTCGAAGCGCACGTGGCGAGTTGACCGCCTGCGGCTCCGGACGTTATTCGAGGCACTTCGCGCGCAACCGCGCGAGGTCGTCGTCCGAGAACCCGCCCTCCCGCAGGTAGTCGGTCATCGAGCCCCAATTCTCCCGCGCGAGCTCGAGGACCGTCCGCATCGACTCGGGCTTCGCGTGCAGCGTGTCCTCGGGCATGTCGATCAGCGTGCCCTGATAGCCCTTCATGCTCATGACCCGCGCGATGATCTCGTCGATCCGTTCCGCGGAGAGCGCGTAGTCCGCGACGATCAGCTCGTCGTCGACGTCGAGGGCGCCGAGCACCACCGCGGAGATCACGCCCGTCCGATCCTTGCCGGCGGCACAGTGGTACACCGCGCCGCGATCGGCGCGCGCGAGGAGTCGCACGGCCTGCACGATCTTCTCGTGCGCGTGCTGCAGCATGCCGACGTAGCGCTCGCCCAGGGTCATCGTCTGCGCAGCGCGGCTGTCGGCGCGATTCGGATCGCCGTCGAAGAGCGGGTTGTGGTGGAACGCGATCGGCTCGCGCTCGAGGGGGCCCCGGCCCTCGTTAGAGAGCTCGAAGGTCGAGCGCAGGTCGACGATGTCGGAGAGCGACAATTCGTCCCGCAGCGTCGAGATGTCCGCCGGCGTCACCGCGTGCAGCGCGTCACTGCGAAAGAGCAGCCGCCAGCGCAGACTGCGGCCGTCCCGCGTCGGATAGCCACCGAGATCCCGGAAATTCACACAGCCGTCGAGGTCGATCGTACGTTTCACGGCGGGGGAGTCTAGCCACGGCCCGATCGGAAACCATGCTTCGGTGCCGAGGCACGCACGGACTCGGAATGCACGCGATCCAGCGGCGGTCGGCCCACGGATCACGCTGTATCATGCGGAGGTCGCGCGGAGCATGATGGGGGAGCGATGGCGGACACGGTGACGAGTCCGCGGGGTGCGGAAATCTCGGAGCGATCGGCGGAGCTCGTCCTACCGGAGGGCGAACCGGTCGGTGCCCCGCTGCAGAGGGAGTTCGGCGTGAGCGAGTCGGAAGCGACACCTCCGATATCGACGACGACGGCGCGCGACCGCGCGACCGCCAGCGAAGGCGACGCGCGCGAACATCGAAGCGCCGCGCTCGCCGGGAATCTCACGTCGAGCGGCGTCGCGACGAACGCGACGGCGAAGACGTCGACGCCGGGCGCGAGCGGTCTCGCGTCGTCCCTGACGGGCGCGGACGAGCCTGCGGCGACTTCGACCGAGCCGATCTCCGCGACGAACGCTTCAGCGCCGAAGCCGACGAGCGCCTCTGCCGCGCCGCGGGGAACGGCGCTCCCCGGCGACCGAGGCCCCCGAAATCAAGCCGCACAGCCCCAGAGACCCTCGTTCTGGCGACGCATCGCACTCGGCCGCCGGAACGCGCCCGAGCCCCCGCCCCCGCCGGCGGAGACCCGGGCCCCCGCCCCGGAGCCCGAGACGGCGGCGCGTCCGACCCTCGCCGAGCGCGCGAAGAACGCCGTCGCCCCGGCGCCGCCGCGGGTCGCCGTCGACACCTCGGCGATCGAGAACCGGATCGTCGAGCCGATGCTCCAGGCGCTCGTCTCGGTCGAGGCCAAGCTCGAACGCAGCCACGGTGAACTCGTGGGCCGCTCCGACCAGGTCGAGCAGCGCCTCACGCAGCTCTGGGACATCGAAGAGCAGCTCGGCACCTTGAGCGAGCTGCAGGAGTCGCTGCTCCAGGTCTCCGAGCAGCAGCGACGCCTCGAGTCCGCGGTCGTGTCGCAGACGACGACCCTGCGATGGCTGGTCGGCGCAGTGTTCTTCTCGCTCGCCGCCGCCGCCTTCGTCGTCGCCGCCGTCCTCCGCTAGCGGCCGGCCCTCCTCCCGTAGCGGCGCGCCGGCGCCGCACACGCGCCCGCAGCGCGACACGGACTCCCGCGTCTACGCAATCCGCACGATCAAGCTCGAACGCGGTCGACCCGATCGGGAGGGCGCGGCGGCGCTCGCGTTTCCCCTTGGGGCGCACACGGCCGCGCATCGCATCCGGTCGGGATGGCGCGGTTTTCAGGGATTTCTGCGCTTCCGCCCGCCGCGCGGTTGACGCGGCTCAAGGTGTATACCAGTTTATCCGCATATTCAGATATTAGAGGCGTCCCATCCTCGGGCGCCCGATCCAGGAGATCCACGCGATGGCCCTTCCCAGCCCTTCCGATGCCCCGGCCTTCAAGGTCGCCGACCTCACCCTCTGTGACTGGGGGCGCAAGGAGATCGAGCTCGCCGAGCACGAGATGCCCGGCCTGATGGTCCTGCGCGAACGCCACGGGGCCAGCAAGCCCCTCGACGGCGTCCGCATCATGGGCAGCCTGCACATGACGATCCAGACCGCCGTGCTCATCGAGACGTTGACCGCGCTCGGTGCCGACGTGCGCTGGGTCTCGTGCAACATCTTCTCCACCCAGGACCACGCGGCGGCCGCGGTCGTCGTCGGCCCCGACGGCACGCCCGAAGATCCCAAGGGCGTCCCGGTCTACGCGTGGAAGGGCGAGACCCTCGAGGAGTACTGGTGGTGCACGGACGTCGCTCTCCAGTGGCCCGACGGTTCCGGCCCGGAGCTGATCGTCGATGACGGCGGCGACGCGACCCTGCTCATCCACAAGGGCCTCGAGTTCGAGACCGCGGACAAGTTCCCGGAGTTCAACCCGGAGACCGACTCCGAGGAGTGGGGCGTGATCCTCGAGACGCTGAAGAGCATCAACGCGTCGGACAAGACGCGCTGGAAGCGAACCGCCGAGCAGATGCGCGGCGTCTCCGAAGAGACGACGACCGGCGTCAACCGCCTCTATCAGATGGAGAAGAACGGTCAGCTGCTCTTCCCCGCCATCAACGTGAACGACTCGGTCACGAAGTCCAAGTTCGATAACGTCTACGGCTGCCGGCACTCGCTTCCCGACGGCCTGATGCGCGCATCGGACGTGATGCTCGGCGGCAAGGTCGCCGTGATCTGCGGCTTCGGCGAAGTCGGCAAGGGCTCGGCGGAGAGCCTCCGCGGCCAGGGCTGCCGGGTGATCGTGACCGAGATCGACCCGATCTGCGCGCTGCAGGCGGCGATGCAGGGGTACGAGGTGAACACCCTCGACAACGTCGTCGAGACCGCCGACGTCTTCGTCACGACGACCGGCAACTTCGACATCATCACCGCCGAGCACATGTCCCGCATGAAGGACAAGGCGATCGTCGGCAACATCGGCCACTTCGACAACGAGATCGACATGGCCGGCTTGAAGAAGATCGCGGGTGTCGAGCGGATCGAGATCAAGCCGCAGTACGACGAGTGGAAGTTCCCCGACGGTCACAGCGTGCTGATTCTTGCCGAGGGCCGACTCCTCAACCTGGGTTGCGCGACCGGCCATCCGTCCTTCGTGATGTCCGCGTCGTTCACCAACCAGGTGCTCGCCCAGATCGAGCTGCAGCAGAACGGCGGCGAGTACGAGAACAAGGTCTACGTCCTGCCCAAGAAGCTCGACGAAGAGGTCGCGCGACTCCACCTCGACAAGCTCGGCGTGCAGCTCACTGAGCTGACGCCGGCGCAGGCGGAATACCTCGACGTCGACATCGAGGGGCCGTACAAGCCCGATCACTATCGCTACTGAGCGGGGCCGGGAGGCGCGTTCGTCGCGTCCAGGCGTATTGGCGACCTGGGAGATCGGGGTTCGACCACCGACTCTCGGGTGCCTGCCCTGATTCATGATCCAGACGCCGGGAAGCCTTCGGGTTTTCCGGCGTCTTTGCGTTCGGGGCCGGGCTCGAGTCGCTCCGTCGAACTGCCGATAGAGGCGCAGTGTCCGTCACGGAGTCGGCATGCTCGAAACCCTCATCAGCCTCGGGATCGTCCTCCTCTTCAGCGTCGTCGCGTGGGCCGCGAATGCGGGAGCCGAGGCGATGGTGTGGGGCGGCGTCGCGATCTCGGCGATCGGCTTCGTCTACGGGATTCCGACCGCGATCGTCTACCACTGGCTGGTCTACCGGTCACTCGTGCGCGTCGACCGCCTGCCGGATCGCTGGTGGATCTCGCCGACCTCGCACCACGGATTGATCCCGCGCGACGAGCGGCGCGGCGTCTACGCCTGGGGCGCGATCGGCGGCACGGGCTTCCTCGTGATCGTGCTGGGGATCCTGGTGACCGGCGTGGGCTTGTGGCGGTTGCTCGCGACCTAGCAGCCGCGCGTCGCCCCCTAGAGCCCGCCGCCGTGCTTCGCGTCGAAGTACCGGCTCACGAGGGCGGGTCCGAGGGTCGCCGGGGAGACATCGAGGGTTCGGACGCCCTCCCGGCGCAGCCGGTCGTGCATGCCTTTGCGATCGAGCTGGTCGCGCCACGCACCGAGGGCCGTGAAGGCCTCGCCGAGATCGTCCGGGTCGCGCGCCAGGCGCTCGTCGAGCTCGACCTGCCGCAGGTCGGCGACCAACACGAAGTGACGCCGCCGCAGGAGTCGCAGCGCCGGTAGGACGTCGGGCTCGTCCTCCGGTCGCAGGTGCGTCAGCAGGATCACCATCGAGCGCCGCGTCTGGCGACGACCGAACTCTTCCGCCGCGCCGCGGAAGTCGACGCCGAGGGTGGTGGGCTCGAGGTCGTACACGCGGTGCAGCAGGCGGCTGACGGTCGCTGCTCCCTTGGTCGGAGCGGTCCAGCGCTGCTCCTCGCCGAAGCTCATCAGCCCGACGGCATCCCCACCCTTGAGTACGACGTGGGCCAGCAGGATCATCGCGTTCAACCCGTGGTCGAAGTGACTGAGATCCCCGTCCTTGGTCCGCATGCGCCGACTGCAGTCGAGGAGGAAGACCACGCGCTGGTCGTGTTCCGCCTCGTACTCGCGTGAGATCAGCTCGCGCTTGCGGCTCGTCGCCTTCCAATCGATCTGTCGGATCGAGTCGCCCGTGCGGTACTCCCGGAGCTGATGGAACTCGAGCCCTTCCCCGCGCAGGCGCTGGCGCTTGATACCGACTTCCCGCGTGCGCGCGGACTGCACGAGCTCGTCGAAGCGGGTCGTCGCGGCGAAGTTCGGATAGACGCGGATCGTCTCCGCCTCGCCGAGCGGCGCGGTGTAGCGCCAGAGGCGCATCGGCGAGATCGCCCGCAGCGTCGCGGGCTCGAAGTGCGCGTCCCCACGCGCGAGCGGACGAACGCGGTAGACCGCGCGCTGCACGTCGCCGCCCTCCGGTCGAAGCGCGAGGGGCAGACCGGTCGTCTCCGCAGTCGCCGGCACGCCATCGATCAGCTCGACCTGCGACCCCGTGAAGCCCCGCAAGCGCAGCTCGACACCGACGTCGGAAGAAGCCTGGAGCGACAGGCTGCGAGGAAGCGCCCGCCGAAAGGTCGGCGCCCGTACGCGCCCGAGCACGACGAGATCGATCGCCATCGCGAACAGAACCACGAGCGCGAGCGCCGAAACGACCGAGCGCAACAGCACGCCGCCGAGCGCGACCGGCGCGGCCTGCCAGAGCCCGACCGCTTCGACGACGAACGCGAGCCCCCAGAGCGAGGCGAGCATCGCGAGGGCGATCGGGCTCGGCCGACGTTGCGTCGTCTTCATCGCAGGCTCCGGGTCCGCGCTCAGATCCGCGGCGCCGGCACGTCTTCGAGGAGCGCGCCGATGATCTCGTCCGCCGGCGCGCCCTCGATCTCGAGGTCGGCGGTCAGCTGGATGCGATGGCGGAGAACGGCCGGGGCGACGTGTTTGACGTCGTCGGGTGTCACGAACTCGAGACCTTCGAGGATCGCGTGGGCCTTCGCCGCGCGGATCATCGAGATCGTGGCTCGCGGTCCCGCGCCCTGGGCGATGCCGATGCGGTTGCGGGTCTCGCGCGCGATCCGGACGGTGTAGGCGTAGACCTCGCGGTCGACCTTGAGTCGAGCCGACACGTCCTGCAGCCGCAGGACCTCGTCCTGTTGCACGACCGCCGACACCGCCTCGAGATGGAAGTCGCTGCCCGTCCGCCCCTCGGTCACGAGGCGCAGCATCGTTTCCTCCGCTTCCGCGTCCGGATAGTCGACGAGCAGCTTCATCAGGAACCGATCGAGCTCGGACTCAGGGAGCGGATACGTGCCCTCCTGTTCGAGGGGGTTCTGGGTGGCGAGCACCATGAAGGGGCGCGGTGTCTCGTGGGCCTCGCCTTCGATCGTGATCTGCCGCTCCTGCATGACTTCGAGAAGCGCTGCCTGGGTCTTCGCGGGCGAGCGGTTGATCTCGTCAGCGAGCAGCAGGTTCGTGAAGGCGGGTCCGCGCCGGATCGTGAACTGCTGGGTCGCCGCGTCGAAGAACGCGTGGCCCGTGACGTCCGAAGGCATCAGGTCGGGCGTGAACTGCACCCGCGCGAACTTGCCCCCGAAGCAGGTCGCGAGGCTGCGCACCATCAGCGTCTTTCCGAGCCCCGGCACGCCCTCGATCAGGACATGTCCCCCCGCCACGAAGGCGACGAGGATCTCCGACACGAGCCGATCCTGACCGATCACCGCCCGACCGATCTGCTCGCGCATCGCGTCGGTGCGCGCCTTCGCCCACGCGACCTCGTCCGCCGTGGCCTCTGCGACCGGGGTCGCCGTCGTCTCACTCATCTCTTCCTCCTCACCCTCGGCCTGGCCGAGGGCGACTTCATTTCGTCTTCCGCAACCTGAGCATCCAGGCGGTGCGTTCGATGATCGCCCGACGACTGCGCGGCGAGTGCTCGGAGAGCGCGGCGGCGAGCGCGTCGCGGGAGAGCCCGGCCCGGGAAGCCCACTTCTCGTGGTCCCGCGGCGCGCGCGCCAGCAGGTCGTCGCGCAGCCGCTTCACCAGCGCGCCGAAGCCGCCCTTCCGGAAATGGAACGTCACGCTCGCCTGGACGTGTTCGAGATGCTCACGACGGGGCGCAGCGGACTCGCGGGTCGGCAGGTCGAAGCGCAACGAGTACGTCACGCAGGCGAGCAGGATCAATCCGAGACCGCCCCAGGACGTGAGCGGAAGATTCGCAACGGCGAGATCGGCGAGCGACGGCACGTCGGGGTCGTGCATCATCCACACCTTCGGTCGGCCTTCGAAGGTGTGCCACAGAAACCAGGCATGGTCGTGACAATGGATGCGCTTGTTCCTGAAGGGCGCGATCGACGTCACCGCGATCACCTGGCCCGCTTCGACCGGAAGCAGCATCACCTGGCGCTTCGGCGAGAACCAGACTTCGTCGAGACGTTCCTCGTAGACCGCGAGCTCGTTCTCGTGATCGAGCTCGACGCGCGCCAGGTCGTCGTCCCCGGGGCCCAGGCGCAGCGTGTCCAGCCGGTCTTCGTCTTCGCGGCACGCGTCGAGGCCAAGTGCCTGTTCGATCGCTTCACCGAGGGTGCCGGGCAGCGACTCCGCCAGCTCCTCGGCCTGCGTTTCGAAGGACTGCTCGACGTCGGGCACGTTGCTCTCCGCGTCGTCGCCGTCGACCTCGTCGTCGACCTCGTCTTCCTCCTCGGGCGCGATCAGGAAGACGCCGAGCGCGTCGAGCAGCGGGTCACGGCTCGCTTCGACCTCGTGGTCGTAGACCGAATGCGCCACGACCATCAGCAGGCCGCCGCGTTCGACCCAGGCGACGAGGGCGTCTCTTCGTCGCGCGGAGAGCGCCTCGCGGGGTGCCGACATCAGGAGCGCATCGTCCGCCGGCGGCAGATCGTCGAGCAGCGTCGCGCCGGTCACGTCTTCGGTCTCGATGCCGTGTTTTGCGAGAAATCGCTCGGCCGCAAGGAAGTCGTTGCGCCGGGCATCGAGCGAATAGCCCCGGTCGACTTCCTCCTCGACCCACTCGACGTAGGTCCAGGCGAACACCGCGCCGCCCAGCAGCACGAGACCGAACACGATCCAGAAGATCGTCGTCCCCTTCACGTGGGGACCCCTTCGTCACGCGCGACCCCGGCGTCGGCGCCGAAGAAGCGTCCCCAGTCGGTGCAGAGCGCGCCGAGGTCGTCGTGTGCCGGTTCGCGATGTCCGTAGGCGCAGCGAAGCCAGGTGAGCGTGAGGCGCGAGAAGTACGTGATCCCCTCTGCGTCGAGGACCGGGCGCGCCGCATCGAGACACTCGCGCTCGGTCACGCCCCGCGGCAGCTCGGCGCCATGGTCGAGCGCGAGGCGCGAGAGCGCGCCGCGATAGAGGAGCGCGAGCGCGTCTCTCGCTCGCCCGGACGCTGCGACCGACCGCGCTTCGTCGGCGACGTCCGCGGGCAGGCTCTCCTCGGTGATCTCGAGACCGAAGAGCGCCTTCGGCGTGCGTTCTCGTCGCGCCTCTCCGGACACGACGTCCAGGGTGAAGGTGCCCTCGCCGATCACGCGGACGAGCAGCCAGCCGATCAGCACGAAGGCGACGGCGATCAGCAGGATCTGTCCGAACTCGCCGATGAGTTGGCCGGCCGCCGCGAAGAACTCGGTCAGCCACTCCGGCAGCGACGAGGACTGCGTCTCCTGCTCGTCGAGCTCCCAGTCGAGCAGGAAGCGAGGGATCCAGACGGTGTCCGGCTCGTGGAAGTCCTCACCCTCGAGGATCGCTTCGATCGACTGCTTCGCCGCTTCCGACGTGAGCGCGGCGGCGTCCATCGGCAGCATGCTGCTCCCGAGCAGCGCAGCCGTCGTCAGCAGCGCGGCGAGGGAAGCAGAGGCGCCGATGCGGCGTCGGCGCGTGGCCGCCAGCGCGGCGATCCGGCGGAACACGAGCTCGAGGTCCCAGGCTTCGAGCTCGGTGCGGCGATGGAGATAGAGGGAGAAGCCGCCCGCCACGTAGAAGGGAGCGACCAGCAGGATCGCGGCGACGTAGGCCGGGGTGACGACCCAGGTCAGCAGGACCCCGGCGCCCTCCGCGCTCTCGAAGAGCGCCTCCGCGAAGGCTTCCCCTGCGGCCTCGGGCAGGAAGAAGAAGACCAGGGTGAGCAGCCCCAGCTGCAGCAGCGCTTCCATGTGCACGAGCACGATCGTCAGCGTCGCGGCGGCGCCGGCGTGGCGCCCGCGGCGCAACACCGAGAGCCGTTCGCTCCGGGCGGCGCCGGTCGAGCCCTCGAGCACCGCGACCGGCAGGTCGAAGGAGCGCATCGGCGCGAGGCGCTGGATCGTGAGGGCAGACAGCAGCCCGCGAGGCATGTAGGTGCGCCATGCCCGGAGCGTCTCGCGCGCGGTCGGCGCGCGGCCGAAGAGCGCGCGGCTCAGATGAAAGAGCAGCGGCCGTTCCCAGAAGGGCTTGCTCCACCACACGAAGAACGAGACCCAGAACGGATGGCCGGCGAAGAGCAGAATCGCGAGCGCCGCCAGGGGGAGTAGCAGCGCGCCCGCGATCCCGACCAGCGTGAAGTAGTGCTCGCGCACGAACTGGAATCCGAAGTCGACCGCCTCGTTCGGCGGCCGCGGACGCAGCTGTTCCGACCACGCGCCCCCCGCGATCGGCGCCTCGACCGACCGCTCCTCTTCCGGCACTTCGGTCACGGCGGCGCTAGCGGCCATCCGCACCTCCCCGCCGCGGGCGAACGTCGCGACCCGCGAATACGAAGTAGGCGCAGACCAGCGCCCACAACACGGCCCCGACCGCGTACTTGATCTCGGGCATGAGCGCGCCCTTAGACGACCAGAACGCCTCGATCAGCGCGGCCACCACCAGCATCGCGACCACGCCGTGGATGATCGTGACGGTCTCGCTCGCAGCGTGTCGAAGGGAACCCGGGCGGGTGCGCGCCCCGGGCGCGATCAACGCCCAGCCGAGTCGCAGCCCGGCCGCTCCGCTCAGGACGATCGCGGTCAGCTCGAAGGAGCCGTGGCCTATCACGAAGGACGTGAACGTCGTCGTGAAGCCGACGCCCACGAGATGCGCCGTCGCGCCCCCGAGCAAGAGACCGTTGTAGATCAGGACCAGCACGCTCCCGAGCCCGAAGACCAGCCCGGAAGCGTAGGCACGAAAGGCGACGCTGATGTTGTTCATGATGTAGAAGCCGAACATCGCGACGTCCGTGGACGCGTCGCGGTTCTCGCCGATCACGTCATTGGCCGGGTCGTACATCTCTTCGAAGGACTGGACCTCTCCGGGATCGATCACGCTGTAGACGAGATCCGGCGACGCCTGGATCAGGAAGGCGATGGCGAGAGCCGGCACGATCGAAAGCGCCGTCGCGATCGACACCGAGAGCCAGTCTCGACGCACCGCGCGCGGAAAGTCCCGCGCGAAGAAGCGGACCGCGCGGAGCGCTACGTTCGAGTCTCGGGTATAGAGGATGCGATGGCCGTCGAGGGCGAGGCGATTCAGCCGGTCGACGAGGCGGAGCGAATAGCGCCGCTCGGTCGCGACGGCGAGGTCACGGCAGACCGCCAGGTAGCGCGCGGGGAAGCCCTCGAGCCGATCGCGGTCGTCGCCCATCGGTCGCGAGCGCCCCAGGTCGTCGAGGACCTTCACCAGCTCCTCGAACGCAGCCCAGCGCGCGGCGTTCCGCTCTTCGAAGACGCGCTGCTTCATGCGGATCCCCGCGCCACGCTCACTCGCCCCCCGCGATCCCGTTGGCGATCCGCACCAGCTGTCGGTGGCCGGCTTCGCCGCGGCTTCCGGTCACGCCTTCCAGGAGGTCGGCGAGCTCGATCGCCCGTTCGTCGCTCAAGCCCGCTTCGCGCTCGATGAAGCCGACGATCGCGCGACGTTCTTCGACGCCGAGGGGCAGAGGCAGCGGCGCCGCGCCGAGCCGCTCGAGCGGGTCGGCCTCCTCGTCTTCGTTCCGCGTCCGGTCGGCCACGCGATCGTCGTGCACGACGACGGAGTTCGCGGCGAGGTCACCGAGGCGCTGGAAGCGCCGCGTCACCACGAGACTCACCAACCCGGCCAGATAGAAGAAGGGCAGGAAGTCGACGACCCGCAGCAGGTTTCGGACGAGCGAGTCGTTCCACCCGATCGGCGTCGCGTCGGCACTCACGACTCGCAACCCCATCACCTGCTTGCCCGGTGTCTGGCCCTGACGGAGGACCTCGAAGAACACGGGATAGAACCACTCGATCAGGAAATAGATCACGAGCACCGCGCCGACACCCGCCTCGCCGAGGGTTGCGGCGAGAACCGCGCACGCGATCGTCCCGATCTGCGCGATCGTCTCGTCGACCAGGAGCGCGAGCGCGCGGGCGACGGGTCCCGCCGGCTGGAGCTCGACGTCGATGCCCTCGGGCGTCTCGAGCCGGAGCGTGGCGTCGCTCGTCACGCGACTCTCAGCCCTGTGCCGATCCCGCTCCGGAGTACCCGAAGATCCGATGGTAGAGCACGCCGTAGACGAGGATGAAGAACGGCCATGCCCAGATCATGCCGATCCCGAGCGTGATCAACGATCCGAGTCCGACCGCGATTGCCGTCACCAGTCCGAGGCCGAAGACCTTGAACCAGTGATTCTGGATCGACTTCCGAGACGTCTCGAGCGCTTCCCAGATCCCGAGTCCGCGTTCGACCTTGAGCGGCAGCGCCAGCATGTACCCGATGGCCAGATAGATTCCGGGAATGATCAGCAGAACGAAGCCGACGAACGTCAGCAGCGTGGAGAGAAACATCACGCCCGCGAGCGGCAGGAAGAGCGGGAGCGCCGACAGCACGTCGTTCACCGACGCCGACTCCTGATCGGCGGCGCGCTTGATCGCGTAGAGATAGAGGCCGCCGGTCAGCACCCAGACGACGGCTTGTCCCCCGAGCTGGAATACGACGGACACGCCCATCGCGATTTCGGGGGACTCGGGGAGCGCGACCGCCGCGAGACCTCCCACCATGCTGAGCACGACGTTGATCGCGAAGGCGATCAGCAACCCGACCCAGATCACGCCCTTCGAGCCGGCGACCAGCCTCCAGGCCTCGGACATCACCTCGCCGATGTCGAAGTCCCAATCGCCGGCGATGGCGGATTCGAGCGAACGTGCGTGCGCGGAATCGGGACGAGCGAGCGCGCTCTCGGGCGCGGCGTACACGGTCTCATCGATGGACATGGATCCCCCCCTCCGAATGCATCGTGACCCGGTGCGATGGTAGTCGATGCGTGTGCACGCCCACCACGAAAACACACATCGCGACCCCTCGATTCCGATCCGCTGGCCTACGCTCCCCCGATCATGACGACGAGGGATGCCCACGCGCGAAAGGATCGACCGGAGCTCGAGGCCCACCTGGGCGCGTTCGGCACGCACCTCGCGGAGCAGACGCCCCCGCTCTGCCCCGAGCTGACGCTCTGGCTGCTCGGCGATGAGGTCGACCTCGAAGGCGGGTGCGACGAGCTGGTGGAGGGCGAGGCGCCGCCCTTCTGGGCGTTCTGCTGGGGAAGCGGCCAGGCCCTCGCCCGGCACGTGCTCGACCATCCCGAGCTGGTCCGCGACAAGCACGTCGTCGACCTCGGCACCGGGAGCGGCATCGTCGCGATCGCCGCAGCGCGCGCCGGCGCCGGGTCGGTCGTCGCGACGGATCTCGACCCGCTCTCCCGACGCGCGGCAGAGTTGAACGCCGCGCGGAACGGGGTCGAGATCGAGACGGCACCGATGCCCCCGGCGCGCTGGGACCTGCTGCTGGCGGCGGACGTGCTCTACGAAACGGGCCTCCGGGACTGGATCCTGGGCGAGGCGCGCGAACGCGGTCCGATCCTGCTGGCCGACCCCCAGCGGACCGGGACGCCCCGCGTCGACGCACCCGTCCTCCGAACGATCCCGTCGTGTACGTTTCCCGACGTCGACTCGCCCCAGAAGAACGTCGTCCTGCATCGGCTCGACTGAGCCACCCCGCCCCCCGAGGAGAGCCCATGTACATCGCGATGAACCGCTTCCGAATCGCCCTCGGTCGCGAGGACGACTTCGAGACCCTCTGGCGCGAACGCGACTCCTACCTCGAAGGCGAGCCCGGCTTCCGATCCTTCCACCTTCTGAAAGGCGCGACCGACGACGAGTGCACGCTCTACGCCTCCCACACGATCTGGGAGAGCGAGTCGGACTTCCGGGCCTGGACCGAGAGCGAGTCCTTCAAGAAGGCCCACGCCGAGGCCCGCGCGCCGCAAGGGACGTACCTCGGTCATCCCGTCTTCGAGGGCTTCGAAGCGATCCTCTGACGCGACACGCCGCGCTCAGTGAGGTTCGACGGCGGTGATCTCGACGGCGCCCGGCTGCGCCGCGACGCGATCGATCCACGCACGGATCGCGGGACGACCCGACAGGTCATAGCCGCCCTCGTAAGCGACGTGGGTGTAGGCGTAGAGCGCGATGTCGGCGATCGAATAACACCCGCCGACGAAATAGTCGTTCGCTCCCAGGTGCCCCTCCATCACGTCGAGGGCGGCCTCGCCGCGGGCGCGGCGGTCGGGCAGCTCCGCGGCGTGCTCGTCGAGCTGGCCGGCGAAGGTCCAGAAGCGGACCGTCGCGATATAGGGCTCGTGGCTGTACTGCTCGAAGCCCATCCACTGCAGGACCTGCGCCTGCTCGAACGGGTCGCGTGGCCAGAAGTCCGTGCGCTGCGCGAGGTAGTAGAGGATGGCGCTGCTCTCCGAGAGGACGCGCCCGTCGTCGAGGACGAGCGTCGGGATCCGGCCGTTCGGATTGATCGCGAGGAATTCCGGGGTCCGGGTCTCGCCCTGCAGGATGTCGAGCTCGATTCGTTCGTGCTCGAGACCCAGGTGCGAGAGCAGCAGGCGCACCTTGTAGCCGTTTCCGGATTCATGGAAGTCGTAGAGCCGCAAGTCCGTTTCCCGATGTCGCGCGGGCGCGCGAGACGGGTCAACATAGCGGCCGCCCGAGCCCGGAGCAGAGCAGGAGAGCACGATGAAAGCGGAATTCTGGAAGGAACGCTGGGAGCAGGATGAGCTGGGCTGGCACCAGGACGCGGCCAATGACCGACTGGTTCGCGAGTGGCCCACCCTCGAACTCGACGCGGCGGACCCGGTCTTCGTTCCGCTCTGCGGCAAGAGCCTCGACATGACCTGGCTGCGTGATCAGGGCCATCCGGTCGTCGGCTGTGAGCTGTCGGAGATCGCGTGCCGGGACTTCTTCGCCGAAGCCGGTGTCGACGTGGTACCGAAGCACGAGGGCGCGTTCGAGCGATACGAGGCGGAGGGCTATCGGCTCCTCTGCGGCGACTTCTTCGATCTTCGCACGGAGCAACTCGAGGGCGTACGCGGCGTCTTCGACCGCGGCTCCCTGATCGCGCTCCCGCCGGAGATGCGCGCGCGTTATGCGGCCCACATGTCCGCGATCCTGCCCGATAGGGTTCAGATCCTCCTGCTCACCGTCGAGTACGACCAGTCGGTCGTCGGTGGTCCACCGCATTCGGTGACCGCGGACGAGGTCGACTCGCTCTTCGCGGACGCCTTCGCAGTCACGCGACGCCATCTCAGCGAACCGGGCAAGCCGCAGCACCCGCGCTTCGTCGCCGCCGGCCTCGAGAGCTGGCAGGAGGCGGTCTGGGTCCTCGAGCGTTCGCCCGGCGGAACGACCGGGCGCATCGATCGATGACCGAGAGCGAGGCCTCCGCCCTCGGCTGGCTCTTCCCGGTATTGGCCGTGGTCGTGTGGATCGCGGTGCCGGTCTATGCGGCGATCGCGCGCGGACGCTTCTACGCGATCTTCTCGGCCGTTCTGCTGACCTTCGCCCTGCCCGCATCGCTGCTGCTCCACGCGCGGCTCCGGCTGCTGTTGCCGCCCGGTGCGATCCCGTGGATCGACGCGGCCTTCGCCTATTCGATGGCCGCGGCCGGCCTTCAATTCGCGCATCTCGTGCGCGCGCGTATGCGCGGCTCGCTCTTCCGCTGGACGGTCTCGGTCCCGGGCCAGACGTTCATCGCCGCGGGCATGCTCGCCGGACCCTGGCTGCTGATCCTGCTGCCGTTCCGACTCCTCTTCGACGCGCTCGGATGGACCACGATCCTCGACCTGTGGACCGTCCTCGAAGCGCTCCCCCTCGTCGTGTCGATCGCCTCGATCCTGACCTCGATCAGCGCTCGGCCCGAGACCGTCCGTATCGACCTCGCGCCGCAGGGCCCGGAGCGGATGCGCCGCGTACCGGTCGAGCGCATCCGCGGCCCCGCACCGGAACCCCTCGTCCCCCGCGCGCTCCGGATCGTACAGCTGACCGACACGCACCTCGGACCGTGGCAGAGCGTGTCGCGCCTACGCAGGCGGATCGCGGATCTCGTCGAGCGCGACCCCGACCTCGTCGCGCTGACCGGCGACTTCCTCACCATGGAGAGCATCGGCTCGCTGGGATGCCTCGAGGAAGCCCTCGCGCCCCTGCGTCCGATCGCGGGTCGCTGCGTCGCGATCTTCGGCAATCACGATCACGAGGCCCCCGAGCACGTGACCCGGGCCATGGACGTGCTCGGCATCCGACTGCTCGTCGACGACGAGGCGGCCTTCGACACGCCCGTCGGGCCCGTCCAGGTCGTCGGGGCGGACTTCGTCGGTCGGGGCCATCGCGAGCATCTCGGCGACCTGCTCGCGCGCCACCCACGACGCCCCGGACACCTCCGCCTACTGCTCTTGCACGACCCGGTCGGCTTCCACGCCTTGCCCGACGACGACGTCGACCTGGTCCTCTCGGGTCATACCCACGGCGGCCAGGTCGGACTCGTGTCCCTCGGCCTCGACTGGACGGTCCTGTCGCGTTCGCGCTGGCCCGACCAGGGACTCTTCGCACGCGGACGCAGCCGGCTCTACGTCCACCGGGGCACCGGCTTCTACGGTTTCCCGCTCCGCGTGGGAGTGCCCCCCGAGCACTCGGTGCTCGAGGTGCGTTGGCAAGCGACGGCGTAGGCTGCGTCGGTCGTCGTCGCGGGGCACCGCCTATGCAGCGACCCGCCTGACCCGCCTCATCACCGCATCAAAAGAGCGTGCGGTTCAGCTCGAGGAGCGACTCGGCGCTGGTGAAGCTGATGGTCGCCTCGAAGCGGAGACCGAAGAGCAGGCGACCGTAGCGCTGCACGCCTTCGATCTTCTCCTCGCGGTTCCCGATGATCATGCCGGCGCCGAGGATCACGTTGCGCTCCGTCGGCACGAGCAGGTCGAGATCGATCGTCGCCGCCCGGGTCTCGATCCACTCGGAGCGGCCGAGGTTGCGGCGATCGTAGATCCCGCCGGCGCGCACGGACGCGTGATCGTTGAGGTACGCGGTCACACCACCGACCGCGCCGTAGGTACGATCGCGCGAGTTCAGACCGGAGTCGTCGATGTTCGAGTCGGAGAAGACCGTGCGGACGTCGAGATCGATCGGCGTGCCTGCGTCCGGCGCGCCCACGAAGAGTTTGCCGTAGGCGGTGACGCCCGCGGTGTGGAACGTGCCGTTGATGCCACTGACCGGGCGGTTCGCGCGGCTGGTCGAATAGTCCGTGACGGAGTAGAACGCGCCCGCGCCCGCCTCACCGACCGCCGGGTCCCGCCAGAATCCTTCGGCACCGGCGTCGAAGCCGAAGATGTCGGTCTCATCGAAGGCATCCGCATGGATCTTCCCGAAGCGCGGCCCACCGAAGACGCGCGCGCCGTACTCGTCGCCGACGACCGGGAAGGTGTAGACCCCGGTGAAGCCACCGTCGTCGATGTCGACCTCGACCGTCGTGCCCTCGATCGTGGGGGGCGCGGCCACCGGCGTCGTGACCGTGCCGTTGCCGGTCGACGGTGCCATGTACACGAACACGTCGTCGGAGAAGAGGTGCAGCCACTCGTAGTCGGCCCGAATCCGGAAATTCGCCTCGCGAACCGCGGGCTCCCCGGCGGATGCACTCGTTGCGACGAGCGCGAACGAGAGGACGAGCAGCAGGTGGGTCGCAGCTCGCCGGGCGATGCTGTTCTTGCGTGCGGCGTGAATCACTTCGGGGGGCCTCCCGCGGATTCGTGACCTGCCCCCGTACGACCTCATGGCCGCGCCGGCGGGCGTCCGGCTCCGCGCAAGCGGCACGATACGAGACTTCGCGACGAACCGCACTCAGCGCGGGGTTCCCTGCCCCCTCTCGATCCGAGCGAAACTGACTCTCCGTCGCGGACGTGCCGGGTCCCTCTCCGTGGCTACCAGACCGTACGACCGCCATCGACCACGTGCTCGTGGCCCGTGACGTAACTCGAAGCATCCGAGAGCAGGAAGATCAGGAGACCCGAGATCTCCTCACGACGCGCTGGCCGCGGAATCGGTTGCGTGGCGAAGAGCGCTTCGTGCTCGTCTTCCGGCACCAGGAACATGCCGGTGCCGTCGACCGCGCCGGGATGGATCGTGTTGACCCGGACACCCATTCCGCCGAGCTCCGCGGCCGCCACCTTCGACAGGCCGCGCACGGCCCATTTCGAGGCGCCGTAGGCGGCGTGCTCCGGGATGCCGCGGGTCCCGGCGATCGAAGACAGGTTCACGATCGAGCCGCCACCCCGCTCGTGCATCTTCGGCGCGACCTTCCGTACGCCCTGCCAGGTCCCGATCACGTTGACCTCGAGCATCTTGAGGAACCTGGTCGCGTCCTCCTCGAGCACCGGTTGGGTCCACCAGATCGCGGCGTTGTTCACCAGGCCGTCGATGCCGCCGAAGCGCGCGAGCGTCTCGTCGACCACGCGATCCCAGTCCGCCTCGCGGGTCACGTCCTGCTCGACGAAGGCCGCGCGCTCGCCGAGCTCTGCCGCGAGCTTCTCGCCCGCCTCGGCCTGGAGGTCGGTCAGCACGACGTTCGCGCCTTCTTCGACACACCGCCGCGCGTGCACGGCGCCCATGCCCTGGGCGGCGCCCGTGATGATGATCGTCTTGTCGTCGAGCTGACCCATGTCGTCCCTCTCTCTCTTGTTTCGTTCTCGCGCGTTCGCGATCATCGATTCGCGAGGCGATTCATGCGCCGCGCGATCAGTCGATGTGTGGTGACCGGCATCAGGCGCTTCAGCCACTCGGCCAAGTAGGCCTCGATCCCCACGATCGCACGCAGGCGATTGCCTTCGATCGCCGCGACGATCTTCTTCGCGACCGCAGCCGGTGCCCGCGACTGCGCCAGTCCGGCGACCGTCGCGTCGCGCAGCTCGTCGTCGTAGCTGCGCATCGTCGTCGCGATGTTCGTGTTGATCCCGCCCGGATGGATGCTCGTGACCCCGACGCTCGTGCCCTGCAGCTCGGTCCAGAGCGCCTCCGTGAAGCCGCGCACTGCGAACTTCGTGGCGCAATACGAGCTCTGCGAGGGCACGCCCAGGAAGCCGAACATGCTCGAGATGTTCACGATGTGCGCCTCGTCCTGCTTCTTCAATTCGGGCAGGAAGACCTTGCAGCCGTGGATCACGCCCCAGAAGTTGATCCCGACGATCCAGCGCAGGTCGTCCAGGCTCTGGTCCTCGAAGCTCGCCGCCACGGAGACGCCCGCGTTGTTGACGACGATGTGGACGGCCCCGTGCTCCGCCAGCACGTCGGCAGGGAGCGCTTCCATCGCGTCTGCATCGGCGACATCGACGACGTGCGTCGACGTCTTCACGTCCCGCTCCGCGAAGTGTTTGGCGGCCGCCTCGAGGCGCTCGGCATCGATGTCGACCAGCGCAAGGCGACAACCGCGCTCTGCGAGACGCGTCGCCGTCGCGAGCCCTATTCCGCTCCCGCCGCCGGTGATCACCGCGACCCGCCCTTCGAGCTTCTTCATTCGACTCCTCCCTCCGCCTCGGCCTCCGGCCCCTGGCCGACGCTCAGGCCGACCGCGGGATCCCAGTCGAGCAGCACGTCGTCTTCCGAGACCCGCGCCCAGTCGAAGCCTGACACCAGCTCGCGGGGGGCACAACGCCCCCCGTCGCCGAGCCCCACGAACCCGGCGAGCGCACCACAGAGCTCCTCGGCCCCGTAGCGCGTCTGGAGCGCGGGGACGTCGACCGCACCGTGCAGCTTCGACAGCTTCCCGCCGCGCCGCTCGAGGAAGAGGCAGTGATGGCGATAGCTCGGCGTGGGCAGACCCAGCTCGCGCTGGAGGGCGACCTGCAGCAGCGTCGTCGGCAGGAGGTCCCGGCCGCGCACGACCCGGTCGACGCCGGTCGCCGCGTCGTCGAGGACCGACGCGAGGTGGTAGGACGTCGCGCCATCGCGCCGACGAAGCAGCGGGTCTCCGAAGAGGACGGCCGCATCTCCCGAGAGCACGGCGCCGCTCTCGTCGCGGAGGTGGATGGCGTCACTCGCGAGCTCCAGACGGAGCGGCCGCGACTCGCTGCGCCAGTCCCCCGCGCTCACGCGATTCCCACGGCAGGTGCCGGGATACGCATAGCTCCCGTCCGGCGCGAGCCGACCGGCACCACGGATCGCGGCGCGGCTGCAGTCGCAAGCGTAGACGCGTCCGTCCGAGACGAGCCCTTCGATCGCGGCGTCGTGCCGTTCCGTCCCCTCGGATTGCCGTTCGACGCCATCCCAGTCGAGCCCGAACCACGCGAAGTCGAGGGCGAGCCCCTCGAGGTAGCCCGACTTCGTGCGCTCCCGGTCCAGGTCTTCGAGGCGCAGCCGTGCCTCACCGCCGCGGTGGCGCGCGTCGAGCCAACAGAGCAACGCCGCGATCAACGTGCCGGGGTGTGCGCGGCCGGAGGTCGTCGGTGCGAAGCGACTCCGCTTCGTGCCGGTCGACACGCCTGAGTGTTCCGCCGTCATCGAAATCCTTCGGCCCTGCCGGAAGCGGAACACGCGCGTTGGGCGTGTTTCGTAGTACCTGAAGAAATTGCCTTTACGGCAAAGAACTTCGCACCGAAGAACGACGCATGCACACGGTCTCGCGTCCCGGAAGCGCACTGGACCGCCACGTCGCGCTACGTATCGGAGAGCGCAGCGTGGCGCCGCGCGTGCTCGAAGCCCTCCGCGCCCTCGGCTACGTCTTCGTCGACGAGGATCGTGGCGAGGATTGCAGTCAGGCGCGCGTGTGGCTCGTCGACGCGGATCGACTCGAGACCCTGCCGCAGGTCGCCGATGACGAGGACCTCCGCGTCCTGGTGGTAGCCGAGCGTGGGGACCGCGGCGCCGTCGATCCCCGCGTCTTCGCGCAGACGTCGCGTCCGGGTCGCCTCGGCTCGATCTACGCGATGATCCAGAGCGCCCTCGAGCGCACGCCGCGACGCTGCCCACGCATTTCGACGAGCCTGTCCGCGCGCTGCATCCGCTCGGATCGCCGCTCGATCGGCGCGGTGCTCTCCCTCTCGGAGGGGGGCTGTCTGCTCAGGACGACGGAGCCCCTGCGCAAGGGCACGAAGCTCGATCTCCAGTTCGCGCTCCCGGACTACGGGCTGATCAGCGCACGCGCCGAGTGCCGCTACGTACGCGCGGGAGACGCCGGCCTCGCCTTCGCCACTCCGCCCCCCGACGTGCGCCACACCATCGCGCACTTCGTGACCTGCGCGCTGGCGCGCGAGGGGCTGCGCGCGACCGCCTCCGCCTAACGCCCTGCATCGGCGAGCGCCGCTCGCTCCGCGCGGTCCATCCAGCGGCCCCGGATCACGACGTATTCGGGGTCCCGCAGCGCCGAGAGGTCTTCCAGGGGATCTGCGTCGAGCACCAGGAAGTCGGCCGAGAGCCCCGGCGCGATGCGACCGGTCTCGGCTTCGAGCCCGAGCGCGCGGGCGGATTCGCTCGTCGCGCTGCGCAGCACGTCGACGGGACGGAGGTCCGCGAAGAGCGCGAAGGCCTCGAGACCCGCGACCAGGTCGTGGTGGGCGATACCGGGGATCCCCGCGTCGGTCGAAGCGATGAAGCGGAGGCCGTGATCCCGCTGTTCGCGCAGCGCCCTCGACATGCGCAGGAAGAAGTCCGTCGGCTCGCCGTCTTCCTTCTTGTGCACCCGGCGACCCCAGCCCGCGTTGACGGTCGGCGAGATCCACAGCTCGCGCGCTGCCATTTCCTTCATCAGCGCGGGGTCGAGATCGGTCCCGAACCCCTTCTCGCCGGCGAACGACGCGTGCTCGATCGTGCGCACCCCGGCGCCGGCCGCGAAGGCGATTCCCGGGGTCCCGTGACAATGCGCCGCGACCGACCGCCCCGCAGCCGACGCCGCGTCGACGACCCGACGCAGGCCGGGCTCGTCGAATTGCGTGTCGCGCGCGCGGGCGCCGCCCGGTGTGAACACGCCGCCGGTCGCCATGACCTTGATCCAGTCGCTGCCTGCCTCGATCTGCTCGCCGACCCGTTCGTCGATCGCGGTCACACCGTCGGCCTCGCCGCCCCAGAAATGACAGTGTCCCCCGGGCGTCGTGATCGGACGCCCGCAGCAGAGCAGTCGCGGCCCCGGTCGCCGATCGGCGTCGATCTCGCCGCGCAGATCGTGCTCCATGTAGCCGCCGCCACCGCAATCGCGCGCGGTCGTGATGCCCGCCGCGAGCATCGCGGCCGCGCGGCGCGCCATCGCCGCGCGCCGCTCCGTCTCCGGCACCGCGAGTTGCTCCTTCGGGCTCTTGAGCGAGGGATCGAGTTCGAGATGGACGTGCGCGTCGATCAACCCGGGGACGATCACGCGATCGCCGAGGTCGATGGCCTCGTCGTCGTCGACGGGCGCGCCAGAATGCTCCGCCACCGGCGTCTGCGCGAAACGTCCCTCACGGACGTGTAAGGGCGCCGTGAGGGCCTCGAGAGCCTCCCCATCGCCCCTCCAGACCCTTCCATGGTTGATAAAAAAGTTTATACTTTTCAAATAGTTAGATCCTGTAGACGCGAGTCGTGATCGGGCCCCTTTGCGAAGCCCTCGATCTCGGGCATGCTCCAACGGCGGCCCGTGCCATCCCAGCGGGATCCGCAACCACCCGTCGCCACGTCACGGACCGTGGACGAGCGCGCAGCAGGATCATCGGGAGACGGAAGCGAGCATCCCGCATGACCCCTGCACGCGCATCCTGAAGGACGCATTCACATGTCGGACAACGAAGTTCTGGTCGTCGCCTCCAAGATCAAGACCTACATCAAGAACAGCGGGGAAATGAAGACCTCGGCGGGCGTGCTGGAGGTCCTCTCCGACCGCCTCCGCGCCATGTGCGACCAGGCCATCGAGAGCGCGCGCAGCGACGGCCGGAAGACGGTCCTCGACCGGGACTTTTCCTAGCGGCAGGGGCGTCCTGGCGGACTCGCCGCGTCGCGGCGTTCCGCGAGGCACGGCGTGAAGAGGCTTCCGCGGGTGCGCGGGGGTCGTCTTCGGCGTGTGGGCGGCGCCCACTCGTCGTTGCCGATCTGCCCGCGCTGGCCTCGCTCCGGCCTCCGAGACGGGCGGTGGGTTCTCCCGTCGCGTAACCGAACCGATCCTGCGGGTACCATTCCTGAATCGGACCCGAGTGGATTCGCGTCCCGACCGGTCGCTCGCGGTGGGTGATCGGTCGGATTGGATTCCGGGTCGATTCCGGTGACCGTCCGCCGCCCGAGGTAGAACACGCGATGAGCAGCTCGCCTGGCGAGACGTCGGAGGCCTCGCTTCAGCTCGCCTCGAAGTCCGACGTCGGCCGGGTTCGGCAGGCGAACGAAGACAGCTGCGGCAGCTTCGATCGGGACGACGGCACGCGGTTGCTGGTCGTCGCGGACGGCATGGGCGGCCATCGCGGCGGCGCGACGGCGAGCCAGACCACGATCGCCGCGATCGGCGAGATCTTCGACGGGCAAGCGTCGTCGCGGCCGCCGGAGATGCTCTCGAGGGCGATCGAAACCGCGAACGAGCGGGTCTGGGAGATGGCCCAGGCCGATGCGGAGCTCGAGGGGATGGGGACCACGGTCGTGGCGCTCCACCTCGACGCGAAGCGCAGGGGCACCGTCGCCCACGTCGGCGACAGCCGGGCCTATCGCTACCGGAAGGGTCGCCTCGAGCCGCTCACCACCGACCACTCCCTGGTCGCGGACATGCAGCGCCGCGGCCTCCTCTCTGCCGACGAAGCGGCGGTCCACCCGCGCCGAAACGAGATCCTGCGCTCGGTCGGTGTCCTCCCGGACGTCGAGGTCGAGATCGCGGACGTCGAGGTGCTCGGCGGCGACCGATTCGTCCTCTGCTCGGACGGACTTTCCGGAGTCGTCAAGGACGAAGAGATCGCCGCCATCGTGCAGACGCATTCGCCCGGGGAAGCGGTCGAGGCGCTGATCGATCTCGCCAACGAGCGAGGCGGGCCGGACAACATCACCGTCCAGGTCCTCTCGATTCCGGCCGACGAAACCGACGGCGACCCCGAAGCCACTGCCCCGGTCGAGCTGACCAGCATCGGCATCGAAGCCATCGAGGCGAAGCGGCGCCAACGCAACCGCATGCAGCAGGTCGGCACCGTCGTGTTCGTCGCGGGAGCGGTCGTCGGTGCCTGGCTGCTCTGGCAGGCGCTCCGCGCGCCGGCCGAAGCGCCGCGGCCCGTCGCCCCACGCGAAGCGCCGGCGCCGGCACCCACGGAACCAGAGCCGGCAGAAGACCGGTTCGAGGTCGACGCGCCCTCGCCGCGCAAGGGCATCCCCCGCGACGGCGGCGCCCGCTAGCGCGGCTCGTCCGCCAGTCGGAACGCCACCTCGTCGGAAAACCGAGCCGGATCGAATGCGAGCGCCACGAACTCGTCGGCGACGAAGCGCGCCGAGTTGAAATCCCCGGTCCGCTTCCGCTCGTGAAAGCGCGGCGCGTCCGGGAAGCGCTCGTCCGGGGTTGCCCGGATCAACGCCTGCATGCCCGTATCGACGACCCCCGGCGCGACCGAATGCGCCCGCAGGCCGATCCCGGCCTCCTCGAGGGCGACCACGCGCGTAAGGTGATCGACCGCCGCCTTCGCGGCGCAATAGGGTCCCCAACCGTGATAGGCCTTGGTCGACGCGCCGGACGACACGTTCATCAAGACCCCGGGGCGACCGACGCGTCTCAGGTGTCGGACATAGCATCGCGTCCCCAGGAACACGCCAGTGAGGTTCACGTCCAGGTGTTCCCGGAACGCGTCGAGTGCGACGTCGCGCAGGGGATCGATCGGGTCGAGTACGCCCGCGTTGTTGACCCACAGGTCGATCGCACCGAAGCGCGCCTCGGCCTCCGCGACGAGCGCGTCCATGCCCGCTTCGTCCCGGACGTCCACGCGCCGCCCGAGGACGTCGTCCGAGTCGCGGAGCGCCGCTCCCGACCGCGCGCAGAGGACGAGACGTAGGCCGCGCTCCGCGAAGCGCTCCGCCATGCCCGCTCCGATCCCACGACTCGCCCCGGACACGAACGCGACCCTGCCCGCCACGTCGATGTCGCCGCCGATCTCGGTCATCCGCCGCGCTGCCCGTAGGCGCCCAAGCGCTCGAGATCCGACCCCGCCGGCTCCTGGAAGACCCGCAGCCCGAACTCCGGGACCATCGCGAGGACACGGTCGAAGAGATCCGCCTGGATCCCCTCGTAGGCGATCCAGTCGGTGTCGTTCGAGAAGCAGTAGATCTCGATCGGCACGCCCTGCGGCCCCGCCGGCAGCTGGCGAACGAGCAGCGTGTGCCCGGTCTGGTGGATCTTCGGATGCGTGCGTAACAGGGCCCAGATCCAGGCGCGGAAGGTGCCGAGGTTGGTCAGCCGCCGCAGGTCCGCCGGCAGGGCGGAGCCGGTCTCGGCGTTCGCGCTCGCGAGCTCGTCGCGCTTGCCCGCGATGTACTCGGAGAGCAGTCCCCAGGACGCGAAGCGCGCGGTCTCCTCGTCGGTCAGGAAGCGCACGCTCTGGAGATCGAGGGACACCGCGCGCTTGATGCGGCGCCCGCCCGACATGGACATGCCGCGCCAGTTCTTGAAGGAGTCGGCGATCAGACGGTGGGTCGGGATCGTCGTGATCGTCTTGTCCCAGTTCTGGACCTTGACGGTGTGGAGCGCCACCTCGATCACGTCGCCGTCCGCGCCGAGCTCCGGCATCTCGATCCAGTCGCCCACGCGGATCATGTCGTTGCTGGCGATCTGGATGCTCGCCACCAGCGAGAGGATCGTGTCGCGGAAGACGAGCAGCAGGATCGCGGTCATCGCGCCGATCCCGGAGACGAAGATCCAGGGGGAGCGATTCATGAGGGCCGCCAGGATCAGCAGGCCCGTGACCAGGTAGACGAGGATCGAGACGACCTGGATGTAGCCCTTGATCGGACGCTGCCGATAGGAAGGATGGGCGTCGTAGATGCGCTCGGCCGCGGTGAGCACGCTCGAGATCGCGAGGGCGCCGACCAGGATCATGAACGCGACCGTCACCCGTCGGAGTCCGTCGGTCAGGAGCTCGGGCAGCTCGGGGAAGAAATCCAGGCCGTAGTAGACGACGAAGGCGGGGGCGATGTGCGAGACCCGCCCGAAGACGCCGGCCTTCACCAGCTCGTCGTCCCATTGGGTCGCGGAGCTCTTCACCAGGTTCCGCAGGCCGGCGACGAGCGAGATCCGCACGGCGAAGTAGACGAGGGTCGCGGCGCTGAAGAGGATGGCCAGGTCGATCAGGTCGACTACCGGCTCCCCCGCTGTCGCACCGATGCTCTGCAGGAACTCGTCCATCGCCCACCCCCCGGAATCGCCGCCCGAGGGCGGTCGTGTCGCGATGGCCGAGAGGATATCGAACCCCCGGGTCTCCCCCGCCCCGCGATGGAGGCCGCGGGATCGGATACTCTGAACGGTCCCATGCCCCCCGCGAAGAAGTCCTCCCGTAGCTCCCGCGCAAGCTCCTCTACTCGCCGCAGCGGCGCTCGCCCCGAGGAGCTCGATCACATCGAGATCCGTGGCGCCCGCGAGCACAACCTCAAGTCGATCGACGTCGACCTGCCGAAGAAGCAGCTCGTCGTGATGACCGGCGTCTCGGGCTCGGGCAAGTCGAGCCTCGCCTTCGACACGCTCTACGCCGAGGGTCAGCGTCGCTATGTCGAGAGCCTCTCCGCCTACGCCCGGCAATTCCTCGGGCAGATGGAGAAGCCGCGCTACGACACCATCCGCGGCCTGTCGCCGACGATCTCGATCGAGCAGAAGACGACGGGCAACAACCCCCGCTCGACCGTCGGCACGATCACCGAGATCTCCGACTACCTGCGCGTGCTGTGGGCCCGTACGGGCAAGCAGCACTGCCACGTCTGCGGCGACCGCGTCGAGAGCCAGACGGCCGAACAGATCGCGAAGACCCTCGCGGCGGCGGGTGAGGGCACCCGGCTGGTGCTGCTCGCTCCGCTCCTCGTGAATCGCAAGGGCGAACACCGCGAGCTCCTCGAAGAGGCGCGGCGCGCCGGTTGGCTCCGGTTGCGTGTCGACGGCGAGATCGTCGAGACCCAAGGACTCGAAGCCCTCGACAAGCGCAAGAAGCACCACGTCGAGGCCGTGATCGATCGCGTCGTCGTGAAGTCCGGCATCAAGAGCCGACTGACCGAGTCCGTCGAGACCGCGCTCCGGATCGGCGACGGCCAGCTGATCGCCAACACCCCGGGCAACACCCCCGGTGACGACGACCAGACCTTCTCCGAGACCGCCGCGTGTGGGAAGTGCGGCATCTCCTTCCCCGAGCTCACGCCCCAGGCCTTCTCGTTCAACAGTCCCCAGGGCATGTGCAACGACTGCAACGGCCTCGGCACCCGCTTCGAGATCGATCCCGACCTGGTCGTCCCGGATCCATCTCTCGCCATCGACGAAGGCGCCGTCAAGCCCTGGGGCGAGGACGTGTCCCAGAAGGACGGCTGGGGGAGCGGCTTCCGACGCCAGATCCTGAAGCACCTGAAGATCAGTACCACGAAGCCCTGGTCCAAGCTGACCGACAAACAGCGCGACATGATCCTCTACGGCACGGACGAGCGACGCTACCTCGTCAAGTGGACCGGCAAGGGCAACAGCGGCGGCGGTCAGTTCCACACCACCTGGGAGGGGCTGATCCCCCGCCTCATGCGCCGCTTCCGCGACACGAAATCCGAGGGCATGAAGCGTTGGTACGGGAAGTACATGGCGAACACCGCCTGCACGACGTGCCACGGCACGCGCCTGCGCGTGGAGAGCGCTTCGGTCTACGTCGCGAACCGCACGCTGGTCGAGATCTCGTCGATGACGGTCGACGAGGCGCGCGACTTCTTCGGCAAGATCAAGCTCTCCGGGGCAGACCTGAAGATCGCGACCGAGGTCCTGAAGGAGATCCGCTCGCGCCTCGACTTCCTGGGCGCCGTCGGTCTCGGCTATCTCTCCCTCGACCGCGCGGGGCCATCGCTCTCCGGCGGCGAGTCCCAGCGCATCCGACTCGCCAGCCAGGTCGGCTCCGATCTCACCGGCGTGATCTACATCCTCGACGAGCCGTCGATCGGCTTGCATCCCCGCGACAACGCGCGCCTGCTCGAGACCCTCGAACGCATGCGCGACATCGGCAACACCGTCGTCGTCGTCGAGCATGACGAGGAGACGATCCGCGCGGCCGACTACGTCGTCGACTTCGGTCCGGGCGCGGGCGTGCGCGGCGGGGAGCTCGTGCACGCCGGGACGCCGAAGAGCCTCGAGCGCGCGAAGGGCTCGATCACTGGCGCCTACCTCTCCGGTCGTCGCGAGATCGCGATCCCGCCGGTGCGCCGAGTGGCGAAGGGCGCCCTCAAGATCCACGGCGCGCGCGAGAACAACCTCCAGGGCATCGACATCGAGATCCCCCTCGGCATCCTGACTGCGGTGACCGGTGTCTCCGGCGCGGGCAAGTCGACCCTCGTGAACGACATCCTGTACCCCGCCGCCGCGCGCGAGCTCCACGACAGCACCCGACGCGTCGGCCGTCACGCCGAGCTCGCCGGCCTCGATCAGCTCGACAAGGTGATCGACATCGACCAGCGCCCGATCGGTCGGACGCCGCGCAGCAACCCCGTCACCTACATCAAGGTCTTCGACGAGATCCGCCGCTTCTTCGCGGAGCTGCCCGAGAGCAAGGTCCACGGCTACAAGCCCGGTCGCTTCTCGTTCAACGTGAAGGGCGGACGCTGCGAGGCCTGCGAAGGCGATGGCGTGCGCAAGATCGAGATGCACTTCCTCGCGGACGTGTTCGTGCGATGCGAACAGTGCCACGGCAAGCGCTTCAACGAAGCGACCCTGCGCGTGCAGTACAAGGGCCACTCGATCGCCGATGTCCTCGACCTGACGGTCGCCGAGGCCCTCGACGTCTTCTCCGCGCATCCGAAGGTCCACCGCCCCCTCGAGCTCCTCGAGCGCGTCGGCCTCGACTACGTCCACCTCGGCCAGCCCTCGCCGACCCTGTCCGGCGGCGAAGCCCAGCGCATCAAGCTCGCCCGCGAGCTCAGCAAGCGCGCGACGGGCCGCACGCTCTACATCCTCGACGAGCCCACAACCGGCCTCCACTTCGAAGACGTCCGCAAACTCCTCGCGGTCCTCGACGAGCTCGTCGACGCCGGCAACAGCGTCGTCGTCATCGAACACAACCTCGACGTGATCAAGACCGCCGACTGGTTGATCGACGTCGGTCCGGAGGGTGGCCCCGACGGCGGCGAGATCGTCGCGTGCGGAACGCCCGAGGATGTGGCGCGGGTGAAAGGGTCACACACGGGGAAGAGCTTGAAGGCGGTGCTTCGGTCGTCGAAGGGGAAGAAGGGGCGGAAGAAGTAGGGGGTGCTCGCTCGGAGCGCCTAGCGTTCGCGACTGCCGTGCTGGGCGGTTGTGGACAGGGGGTGGTGGGCGGTGGGCTTGGATTGCTCGCGGCGCCGTTCGGGTGCGTTGGCCGTGCTGTGGGGCCGAACTAGCCCGGGACTTCGGAGAGGGAGATTCGGCCGTGCCGTCTCCAGCCTTGGCCGAGCAGCCAGGTTCGTGGAGACGCGACGTCTCTCGCCCGGTTCGCCCGCGCTAGCCGCTCCTTCCAACCATCGAAGAAGCCTCCGGACGAGCCGGGATCAGGGGCTTCGCTGGATTCCAGGCGCAGACCGCGCTGTCGCGCGTGCTTGCGACTGTTGAGCAGCACGTAGCGGATCGCGTTCCGCACCTGCCGCGGCGTCGCGAGCACCACCGAGTGGAAGCGTCCGTCCAGGACGGGTCCCTTTCGCCGGAAAACGGGGTTCACCGCCAGCGCGATGCGAGCGCCGATGCTCTTCATGCCGCGAGCAAGTGCTTCCTTCCCGTCCGCCTCGACGATCAAGTGCACGTGGTCCTTCTGAACCGAGTAGTGCACGACTCGGAAGCGACCGCGCTCGCAGCCTCGTGCGAGGGTCTCTCGGAACGCCATCAGCCACCGCCGATTCCGGAGCGACGGCACGTCCCGACGCATCCTAAGCGTCACGTGGACGGGCTGACCCTTCGGCACCGCCGCGCGAAGCCGATGCCGCACTCGAGCACGCGCCGCGGGCTTCCGTCCGGGCTTCGCACGCTTCCTCCGCCGGGCGACCGAGACCTCGGATCGATGCGCGAAACATCGATCGAATGACAACTGCTGGGGGATCGTCATTGCCTAACAAACATAGAGGCGATGGTCTATCCGAACAACCCACGACCCAATATCTGATCGAAATTTGATCTTCGATCGGGCCCATCGGCAGGGCGTTCGCCTAACACACCACCACCCCCATCCATACCGAGAGCAAGGCCCCCGCAAGATCACCGCGTCACGACCAACTCCCCCTCCCCGAACACGAAATGACACTTCCGGGGCGCCCCCTCCTCCTCTCCAGGAAAGAACCCCAGAAACCGCCCGCCCTCGCTCTCGATCACGCGACGCGAGGCGACGTTGTCCTCGTCACACGTGAGCAGGGCCGTCTCGGTACCCACGGCCCGCAGCCGCGCAAGCCCTTCCCGCAGCATCGCCCCGGCAAAGCCGCGGCCGCGGTATTCCGGGAGGACGCCGTAGCCGAGGTGTCCGCCGAAGTCGCGCAGGTAGGCGTTCAGCTCCTGGCGCAGGGACAGGCGCCCGACGATTCGGCCCTCGTCCTCTGCGACGAAGAACCAGCCGGGCACGCCGCCTGCGGTCCACGGCTCGTTCCCCTGATTGAGGGCGTCGGTTCGGGCCACGTAGGCTTCGAAGTCGTCACCGATCTCGTATCCGAGCAGGAAGGGCCAGTCCTCGCGGAGCAACAGCTCCTGGGCGCGGATCGCCTCAGGTTCGTCGTCGACGCGGAGGGGGCGAAGGATCATCTCGGTTCTCCGGGGCGCGCCGGATCCACAACCTAACGGAAGCGCTAGGCGGGCGCTGCCCGTCGCGGATCGAACCACTCGATGATCCGTGCGTTCTCTTCGCGCGGATGGGTGTGCGACAGGTCCTCGAGCTCGCGATAGACGAGCGCGGCCCCGGCGTCCTGGAGCACGCTCGCCGCTTCCTGGGCCATCACGACCGGGAACATCCAGTCGAGGGCGCCGTGAACGAGGTAGATCGGCTTCTCTCGCGCGCGGTCGAGATTCCCGATCGCGAAGTTCATGGGATGCAGGACACCACAGGCCGGGGCGAGATGGGTGAAGGGCGTGTCCTCGCCCAGCCCGACGAGGCCGGTCATCGTGCCTCCGTCGGAGTGGCCGGTGAGCAGGACGTGGTCGGCGTCGACGTTCCACTCGCTGGAGATCCAGGCGACCATCTCGCGTAGGGGGAGACCGTCGGCTTCGGGCGCGTCGAGGGACCAGGTCGTGCCGCGCGACGTCGGGGACAGGAGGAGCAAGCGCCGGCTGCGGGCTTCGCGCAGCCAGCTCCAGAGAAAATCGGCGCCGTTGCCGGAGCCGCCGTGCAGCGCGACGACCAGGGGCCAGGCCTCGCTGCCGTCGTAGCTCTCGGGCACGTAGAGGTCGAAGCCGCCTCGCTCGTCCGCGTCGCCGGACCGGAAGAGCCCGACCTTCGCCTCGCTTCCTTCTTCCGCTTCGAGAGAAGCGAGGTCGTCGCGACGGAAGGGCTCGGCGAACCACGCCGAGATCGGCGGCAAAGCGAGGCGCAGCGGATAGAGCACCGCTTGTGCCCGGGCGTGGTCGTGCATCGCACGCAACACGCCCATCGTGCCCTCGTCCCCGGGTTCGACGAATCGACCGAGCGCCCGATGCGCGAGCTCCGTCGCGGTGAGCAGGTCACGGCGGAACGCCTCGAGCGATGCGTCGGGGAGCGCGAGGTCGGCGAACCCCGCGCGACCCGCCTCGAGGTTCTCGAAGGGCGACTGCATGGCCTCCTGGAGACTCGCGAAGGCCGGCGGATGCAGTCGACGAAAGGCCTTTTCGAGCGCATCGACGGCCACGAGCAGCGCCGGCCCCAATCGGCCCACCGCCTCTCCGAACGCCTGCTCGACGGAACGCTCGCCTTCCATGCCCCTACGGTATGCTCCCGCGGACCCGGCCGCCGCATCGCTTCGACGGACCCGGGTCACACCAAGAACGGCCCACCCGCGAGCAGGCACGCCATGCGCCGCGCCGCTTCGACGGGCTCGAGGAAATCATGTCACCGGAATCGAATCGTCTCCTGCGCGGGCTGACTGCCGCGTCGATCCTTCTCACCTTCGCCGTCGCGCTTCCGGCATCCGCCGCTGATCCCCCGAACACGAACGACGAGAAGGCGTTCTACTCGATCGGAACCAGCCTCGCGCGCCAGCTCGAATCGCTCAAGCCGATCAGCAAGCGCGAGCTCCAGCTGCTCGTCGATGGACTCTCGGATTCCGTGAACGACGCGCCCCTCGTCGTCGAGCAGCGCGAAGGCGCGGGCCTCGTCCGCACCCTCGTGAACGCACGCCAGAGCCGCGCCCTCACGCTCGAGCGCGAGGCTTCGGGTGCGTTCGTCGCTGCCGAGGCGGCGAAGTCCGGCGCGAGGACGACGGAGTCGGGTCTCGTGTACTCGGAGATCACCCCGGGCGACGGCGCCTCACCGGGCGCGACCGACAAGGTCCGCGTCCACTACCACGGCACCCTGCGCGACGGTTCGGTCTTCGACAGCTCCGTCGATCGCGGACAGCCGGCGGAGTTCCCGCTCAATCGCGTGATCAAGTGCTGGACGGAAGGCGTCGCGATGATGAAGGTCGGCGGGAAATCGCGACTGATCTGCCCGGCGGCGATCGCTTACGGCGAGCAGGGACGCCCCGGCATCCCGGGCGGCGCCGCGCTCACCTTCGAGGTCGAGCTGCTCGAAATCGTGCAGTAGGCGAGCTCTCGAAGCACGCTAGCGGCTCGGCGCTTCGACTAGCGCGCATTCGACGACGGGCGGCGCGGTTCCGTTCCGGTTCACCGGCTTCGGCGTGGCGGGAACGTGCTCGACGGCGAGGATCGCGGTCGCGGATCCTGCGACGCAGAGCGCGATGGCGATGAGCGGCGCGCAGATCCGCGCGTCGTTCGCCCAACGACGAGTGCACCGCTTGTGACGCCGAGTCCAGCGAGGCTCCTGCTCGATCATGCGAATCCCCCGATCGACGCGGCACGCGCCTCACCGGGGTCATCGGGCGACCGAGTTGCCCCCTTGATGCGCTTCCGCTGCGCGTGGGTCGCCGATCGCTAGTCGCGCTCCCGGAACCTCCGCACCGTCCGGTCGTCCGCGGCGCGCAGGGCCTGCTCCGGGTCGATGCCCGCTGCACGGGCGAGGCGCACCCACGTCTGGAGGCCCCGACCGACGAGGTCTCGCGCGGCTTCGGCGCTGGCGTTCCCCGCCGCGAGCGCGCTGGCCGCCTCCGTGATCAGCGTCTCCGGGTTCGCCTCGGATGGCGCCGCGGACGCACCCCCTGCGCGCTCGATCCGCCCGACGATCTTCGCGCTCCGGGCGAGCGCCGGGAGGTGGCGCGGGATGCCCTCGAACGGGTCCAGTGGCGCCTCGCCCTTGCCGGCCGCGGCACGCTCTGCGGCCTTGATCGCCTCCCAGCTCGCGGTCTGCGCCTCGACTGTGGACGGCGTGTCGGCGCTCGCGAAAACGTGGGGGTGGCGTCGGACGAGCTTGTCGGAGATCGCCTCGGCGACGCCCTCGAAGTCGAAGAGGCCCTTCTCCTGCGCGATCCGCGCCTGGAAGACGACCTGAAACAGGAGGTCGCCGAGCTCGTCGCGGATCGCCTCCGGGTCCCTGCTCGCGATCGCTTCGTCGACCTCGTACGCCTCTTCGATCGTGAAGGGGGAGATCGTCTCGAAGTCCTGCTCCACGTCCCAGGGACAGCCGTCGTCCGGATCGCGCAGCCGGATCATGATGTCGAGGAGGCGCTGGATCGCGGACATGTCGGCGAAGTATACCCGCCGACCCTTCGCTCTCGGCGCCCTCCGGCGCGCGAGAACGCCTCGCGCTGTTTGCGATCACGATCGCAATTCAAGATTCCACATGGGATGCCGATGGCAGGGACTGCTGGATTGCGTCTCGAGCGGATTTCTCCGCTCCAGCTGACCTGCCATCCGACTCCCTGGACGGCGCGGGGCTCCTGGTCCTGGCGCTCGACGAGGACGCGATGCGATGAGCGAGCTACCCCGCATCACGCCGCCGACACCGACGGCGCCGACCCGGCCGATCCGACCCGTCCGAGAGTCGGGGCGCGAACCCAAACGCCCGAAGAGAGAGAACGACCGCGACGACGACGCGGACGACGCCGATCGACCCTCCGACTCCGGACCGGACGAGGACGGCAAGGGCGGCAGCATCAACATCAAGGTCTAGTCCCCGGAGCCGATGGGGCCCCGAAGGGGTTGAAGCCGCCGGCGGCTTCGGTGGCCGTGGTTCGCTACGCTCCGCGACTCCCTACCCCCCCCCCACCAGGGGTGGGTCTACTACCAGGAGCGCTGCATGGCCGCCGAATCACCTGATCCCGCCGAGCCCCGACGCCACCAGGGACACGACGACGCCCACGCTGCCGCCGACCGCGAGATCCTGCGGCGTCTGAAGAGCGCGGAAGGGCATGTCCGCGGGATCGCGCGCATGGTCGAAGACGGCGCCTACTGCATCGACGTCCTGAAGCAGGTGAAGGCCGTGCGTTCCGCCCTCGACCGCGTCGGCGAGCTCGCGCTCGAGACCCACCTCGCGACCTGCGTCACCGATGGTCTGCGCAGCGAAGACGAGCTCGAACGCGCCCGCGTGATCCGGGAGATCGTCGATGTCTTCCAGGCGAATGCAAAGCGCTGAGCCGGCGGCGGCGTTCGCCGCCTCGGACGTCCTGACCGTCGGCGTAGGCGGCATGTCCTGCGACAACTGCGCGGCCTCGATCGCGCGGCGCGTCTCGGCTGTCGACGGCGTGCTCGAAGTGCGTGTGAGCTACGCGCTCGAAGACGCGCGCGTCCGCTTCGACCCCGCGCGGGTCGAGCCCGCGCGGGTGCTCGAGGCGATCGCCGAAGCGGGCTACAGCGTGCGACCCGAGAGCGCGCCGGACCGGAAATCGAGCGAGGCGACGGAGTTCGCGGACAAGCGGCGACGCATGTTCGTCGGCCTCGTCGCGAGCGGCGCGATCATGCTCTTCGGCATGGGCGTCGCGAAGCTCGGGCTGCCCGACTTTCCGGGCCGTGTCCCTCTGATCGCAGCGCTCAGCGCCCTCGTGCTCTTCTGGGTCGGACGCGACTTCCACGCCGGCGCCTGGCGCGCCGCGCGTGCGCGGACGACCAACATGGACACCCTCGTGTCCCTGGGCGCCAATGTCGCGTTCTTCTACAGCCTCGCGGTGCTCCTGCTCGATCTCGATCCGCGCAGCTTCCCGGTCTACTTCGAGTCCGCGGCGATGATCGTGACCCTCGTGTTGGTCGGGAAGGTGCTGGAGGCGCGGGGCAAGCGGGAGGCGAGCGGCGCGGTCCGCGCGTTGCTCGAGCGTCAGCCGGAGCGCGCGCGGGTCGAACGCGACGGCGAGGTCGTCACGTGCGCGATCGACGCGATCGGAGCCGGCGACCGCGTGCACGTGCGGCCCGGCGAACGCCTGCCGGTCGATGGCATGATCCTCGAAGGCTCGACCCACGTCGACGAGTCGATGCTGACGGGCGAGAGCCAACCGATCCGCAAGACGACGGGCGAGCCGGTGCGTGCGGGCACGGTCAACCGCGAAGGCGCCCTCGTCGTGAGCGCCCGCGCGGTCGGCGACGCGACCGTCCTGGCCGACATCGCCCGGCTGGTCCGCGAAGCCCAGGCCACCCGCGCCCCGATCCAGAGCAGCGTCGATCGCGTCGCCCGCATCTTCGTCCCGACGATGATCACCGTCGCGAGCGGGGTCGGGCTGTACTGGTGGGCGTTCGGAGCGGCGCGCTACCTGCCCACGACCGACCCCGTCGCCGCGGGCATCCTCTTCGCGGCGTCGACGCTGTTGATCAGCTGCCCCTGCGCGATGGGACTCGCCACGCCCCTCGCGCTCGTTGCGGGAACGGGCGTCGGCGCCCGACGCGGCCTCCTCATCAAGAGCGCCGCGGCCCTCGAAGCCCTGGGCGGCATCGACACCGTCGTCCTCGACAAGACCGGCACGCTCACCCTCGGTCGGCCTCAGGTCGTCGACGCGACCGCGCTCGACCGGCCCGACGCTTCGCGCGCGCTCGCGTTCGCCGCCGCTGCCGAGCGAGACAGCGAGCACCCCCTCGCCCGCGCGATCCTCGAGTACGCCGAGGCGAAAGGTCTGACCTCAGGCGCCGCCCGGGACGTCGTCGCCACCGCAGGACAGGGGCTCACCGCGACGGTCGAAGGCACGCCCGTGGCCCTCGGCTCGCGGCGCTTCCTCGAAGACCGCGGCGTCGACGTCGGCGCCCTCGCAGGCGCCGAAGCACTCGCCGAAGATCGCGGTGCCTCGTGCGTGTTCGTCGCGCTGAACGACCGCGCGGCGGCGCTCTTCGCCGTCGCCGACGCGCCGGACCCGACCGCGCGTCCGGCGCTCGACGGCCTGCGGGCGCTGGGGCTACGCCTGGCGATGTCGACCGGGGACGCGCGGGCGCAGGCCCTCGCGATCGCCGCGCGACTCGGGCTCGCGGAGGACGAGATCGAGGCGGAGGTGCTCCCGGCGGACAAGGCGGACAACGTGGGGCGGCGCCGCGAGCGGGGCGAGCGCGTGGCGATGGTCGGGGACGGCCTGAACGACGCACCGGCCCTCGCGAGCGCGGACGTCGGCGTCGCAATCGGCTCAGGGACCGACGTCGCGATCGAAGCCGCGGACGTGGTGCTCGTCCGGGACGACCTCGCCGCGCTCGCGGAAGCCGTGCGCCTCAGCCGGCGCACGGTCCGAACGATCCACCAGAACCTCTTCTGGGCCTTCGGCTACAACGTCGCCGCGATTCCCCTCGCGGCCGGGCTCTTCGTTCCGTCGTTCGGCGAGACGATGCGCCTGTCACCAGGGATCGCCGCCGGGGCGATGGCCCTGTCGAGCCTCTTCGTCGTGACGAACTCGGCGCGGCTGCGTCGGCTCGACCCTTCACGGGGCTGAAGCGACCTGGACCTAACGCCCCTCTCGGATCTCCGCGAGCCTCTCGCGTTGGTCCGGGTCGAGGACGTTCCGGATGCGGATCAGCAGCGCGAGGTGCGCCCGCTTCACGCGCCCCTCGACCTCCATCATCTTCTCTGCGATCGCGATCGCCGCGCCCTCGTCGATCTTCGGAACGGCGACGGCTTCCTCGAGCGAAGCGGCCGCTTCCTGCATTTCCCATTGCAGCTCGATCGTTTCGGACTGGGTGCTCTGGATCGCCTTCGTGATCGCCTTGCGCTGATCCTTGCGAAGGGAGATCGCGCGCTGGTTCTGCATCACCAGCTCCGGCGGAAAGAAGTTCCGCATGAAGGGCGGCTCGCCCTCCTGCGCGCCTGCGACACCGGGCAGGGTCGAGAGCGAGAGTACGAGCGCGCAAGCGAGCACGGCGAGAGAGCGAATTCGGTTCTTCATACGAAGCTCCTTTCACGAGACGGTATACACGGCGCAGCAGACGCAGCCGATCGATCGAGTTCCACGGGGCGCGTCGACGACGCGCCATCGCGAGCGGGCGGTGGCGGGGCCCAGTCGAGCTCGCCGAGCACGCTGCTGCCGGGCACGCGGGAGAGATCGAGGAGCGCGTCCGACGGCATCGCCCACTGCCCGGGCGCGAAGGGCGCGGGGTCGGGCGTGAGCGGGGTCGGTCGCGGCGCGCCGGCGAAGAACCACCCGGCGATCGCGACGGCCGCGACGGTGAAGGCGAAGAGTCCGGCCGGAAACGGCAGGAACCCGCGCGGGTTTTCGGCTTCGTCGTCGCGCTCGGCCAGCGCACGGGTGCGCATCGAGGCGAAGTCCGGAAGCGACCCCGCCTCTTCTTCGCGCAACGTCTCGAAGGCCGACCGCAGATCGTCGTCGTGGTCCGTCATGCTTCCTCTTCCTTCTCCAGCTCGGCGCGCAGGCGTTTCTTGCCTCGCGCATAATGCACCCGCGCCGTCCCGAGCCCGACGCCCATCACCTCGGCGGCCTCCCGAATCGAGAGGTCCGAATAGAACACGAGGTGCAGCACCTCGCGTTGTCTCGTCGGCAGCGCGCGAAGCGCCGTGCGCAACCGCGCGCTCTCGATCGAGATTCCCTCGTCCGGTGCGACCACTGCGCTGCGCGGATCCAGATGCTCCCGGAGGAGCCCCATCCGCCGAGCGCGCTTGCGCCGTCGTTCGACCGCCGTCAATCGGATCACACCGAAGAGCCAGGTCGAGAACTGCGCGCGCCCTTCGAATCGAGCGCGCCCCTCGAGCACCTTCAGATAGACCGCCTGCAGGAGATCCGACGCCTCGTCCTCGTCCCACCGCGCGATCGCGAGGGCCCACCCGACGCTCCGGGAATGGAGCGCCTCGAGCTCGGCCGCGAGGCTCGGGGTTTCGAACTCAGCGGGGCGCAATGGATCCTCCGTCGTGAACACGCACTCTCGCGCGTCCCTCGAGAGGATGGGTGATCCGACCCCCGCTGGCATAGGACTGCTTTCCTCGCGGGGCGCCGGATTTCGACTAGCCTTCGTGCATGGCAGCGCGCAAGGCAGTGAAACCGAAGAAGAAGGCGGCGAAGAAGAAAGCCGCCGCCCCGAAGAAGAAGGCCACGGCGAAGCGCAAGACGAAGGCCGAGCGACTGCTCGACCGCGCCCGCGCGACGATCGCCGCCTGGCCGGAAACGGATGAGCGGCTCTCCCACGGATCGCCGACCTGGTGGGGCGGGAAGAAGACCTTCGCGACCTGGGCCGAGAACCATCACGGGGACGGCCGGCTGGCGCTCTGGATCAAGTCCGACTTCGACACCCAGGAAGCACTCGTCGAGGCGAACCCTGACGTGTTCTTCGTACCGCGCTACGTCGGACCGAGCGGCTGGATCGGCGTCGAAGTCGACGGGGACGTCGACTGGGGCGTCGTCGAGGGCCTGCTCGAGGACGGCTACCGCACCGTCGCGCCGAAGCGCGCGCTGATGCGCCTCGACGGCGAGTAGCGGCGACGATCCGATTGCGGACCCGTGGCACTGCCTCTACCGTCGAGCCGTCACCGATGCCCTGACGGCCGTCGGTCGCGCCTGGAGGTCGCCGTGCCGCGACAGCGAACCTGAATCCGAGAGTGCATCGAGGAGCTCGATGCATGGATGAACGGAGCGCTGGTCCGCCGGCGCTCGCGGACCCGCTGAGCAGGCGCCTCCCGATCGGGAGCCCGGTCTCCGTTTCTCGGGTCCACCGACCCGACGACGCCCTCGCGCGTCGGAAATGGAGCCCCGGTTGTCCACCGACTCACGCCGACCCCGCCCCCTCCCCTACGAAGACCTGACGCGACGCGAAGCGACCTCGCCCGAAGCGCCCGCCTTCCTCGTCGACCTGCGACGCTGCATCGGCTGCCACGCCTGCAGCGTCGCCTGCAAGACTGCCCACGACGTGCCCCTCGGCGTGTTCCCGCTGCGGGTGCGCTGGCTGCCACGCCCCGAGGACGACGGCTACGCCTTCGTTCCGGTCTTCTCCGAGACGCTCTGCGCGAACGACGAGGAGAGTACGAGCGCCGGCCTCGACCCGGCGTGTGTTCGCGCCTGCCCGACGGACGCGCTCCTCTTCGGCGAGCGAGAAGCGATCGACGTCGTCCCGGACGCCGATTCGCTGTCCTCCCCCGAGGCCGACGACCTGAAGCGCGACGTTTGGTACCGCGGTCTCCCCGCCTGGGTCGGCGGGAAGCTGAATCGCGGCGCCGCCCTCGACCCCCGAGACGCGGATCCGATCTATGAGCAGCGTTAGGCGCGACGGCGACGGCGGCTTCACACGACGGGACTTCCTCGCCCTCGGCGCGGCGGTCTCGGCTGGTCTCCTCGGCGGCTCACTCGTTGCCTGCACCGGTCCACGTCCCGGACCCGAAGCCCGGGCGCGCGCCCTCGACGCCGCCCTGCGTTCGCGGATCGATTACACGCGCGCCAAGCCCGTGCCGACGATCTGCTTCGGGTGCACGACCCATTGCGGCGTGATCGGCTGGGTCCAGGACGGCCGCGTCCGCCTCGTCGAAGGCAACCCGCGCGACCCGAATACCCAGGGCACGATCTGCTCGAAGGCGAACGGGATCGTGTCGGCCACCGAACAGCCGGAGCGACTCCTCTACCCGATGAAGCGCGTGGGGCCGCGTGGCGGCGGGCGCTGGAAGCGCATCTCCTGGGACGAAGCCCTCGACGAGATCGCCGACCGGATGCGACCCCTGCGCGAGAACGGCACCCCCGAACGCTTCGTTTTCCACTACGGCCGCGACAAGACGAAGGGTGTGAGCAAGCGCTTCACCGATGCCTTCGGCACGCCCCACCGCCTGAACCGCCGCTCGATCTGCAGCTCGAATCGCCGCGCGCCCCTGATGAGCTTCTACGGACGCGACTTCGAATGGGAGAGCCAGGATCTCGAGCGGACGCAGTTCGTGCTGAACTTCGGCGGCAACCCGATGGAGGCCTATCAGGGCGGACTCTTCATGCGCAAACGCATGATGGACGCGAAGGTCGATCGCGGCGCGAAGATCGTGACCTTCGAAGTCCGACCGACCGCGACCACGTCGATCTCCGACGAGTACCACGCCGTCCGCCCCGCCTCGGACGGCGCGATCGCCTTCGCGATGGCCCACGTGATCGTCGCCGAGGGGCTCGCGGATCGCGCGTTCTGGGAGCGCTGGTCGACCTGGGACTGGGACGCGATGAAGACCGCCATCTCGGACTACACGCCCGCGTTCGCCGAGCGCGAGAGCGGCGTGCCGGCGGAGACGATCCGGCGCCTCGCGATCGAGTTCGCCCATGCGGCGCCGGCCTGCTGCACGATGTCGAATCGCGGCTCGGCGAAGCACTACAACGGGGTCCAGGGCGACCGCGCGATCCGGATGCTCGACGTCCTCGTCGGGAACGTCGGCAAGCCCGGCGGCTTCTGTCTCTCGAGCCTGCGTGGCTGGAAGGACCGCTACGGGCAGGACGGTCTGCCGGCCCTAGACCAGCCCGCCCCGCGTCCCGGGAAGCCTCGGCCCTGGAAGCCGGGCACCCGCGAGTTCGAAGCGCTCCCGGCCGACGTGCAGGAGCGGGTCCGCGAATTCCCCGCCGACTGGCAGAACCGCTACTTCGGGGAGCTCGCCACCCCGTCCGAGTTCCCGCTCTCGTGGCACTGGTACTCGATGCGCGTCGGCCAACTCGTCGCGCCCTACATCAAGGAGGGGCGGCAGAAGGTCGACGTGTACATGTCCTACACGCTCGGAGCGGCGTACGGCATGCCGGAGGCGAACCTCACGCGCGAAGTGCTCGCGGACGAGTCGCTGATCCCCTTTCACGTCGCGATCGACGTCGCCTACGGCGAGCAGGCCGCGCTGGCGGACATCGTGCTCCCCGACGCGACGGCCCTCGAGCGCTGGGACGCGCACTGGACGAACAACTACGGCCTTCGCCCCTACGTCGGCCTCCGACAGCCCCTGTCGGAGCCGCTCGGTGAGGCGCGCCCGGCCCAGGTCATCTGGCGCGACCTCGCACGACGGATCGGCGGCGGCATGGAGCGCTACTTCGACTTCGAGGACCTCGAGGACTACTACCGCGCGTGGCACGAGAACCTGCCGATCGACTGGGAGGCGTTCAAGCGCGAGGGCATCTGGGTCGACGAGACGCGTGCCCTCGACCACGCGCTCTACGACCGCCCCGTTCCGGCGGACGAGCTCGCGCGTTCGGAGGTCGACCCGGAGACGGGACTCGTCCACGCACTCGACGACGCGGGTCGGCGTGGCCGCGCGATCGGGCTGATGCAGGACGGGGTCGCGGTCCGCGGATTTCCGACACCGTCCCGTCGGATCGAAGTGCGGGACCCGATCTTCCCCCTCGCGGCGAAGCACGCGGGGCTGCCCGCCGACGATCCGAACGCCAGCGACGTGCCGGTCTGGTTCCGCGTGCCCGAGCGCGAGGATCTCGACGACGACGCCTTCGTGTTGACGACGTTCAAGTGGAACGTGCATACACAGGGGCGCTCGGCGGACTGGAAATACGCCGCCGAGATCGTGCACACGAACCACGCGATGATGTCCCCCGAGACCGCGGAGCGGCTCGGGGTCGCGACCGGGGACGAGATCGAGATCACGACGCTGCGGCCCAAGGGACGCGTGTATCGCGCGGGGGAGAGCGTGCCGGTCGGCAGCGTTCGCAATCGCGTCCGGATCGTTCCCGGCATGCATCCCCGGGTGATCGCGCAGGCGCATCACGCGGGTCATTGGGAGCGCGGTGTCGTCGCTCGCGGCGGAGAGGCCACGCCGCCGAACGGCGCGCCGGGCATGGCCGAGGGTCTCCCGGGGCGGAACGACCTCGCACACGAGGTGTGGTGGTCGCGTGAGCGCGGCGGGCCCGGCGGCGGCGTCCCGATCAACCACGTCTATCCGATCAACGCGCAGCCCCTGGTCGGCGGCCAGAACTGGTTCGACAACGTGTGTCGCGTGCGGCGGGTCGAGGGGTGAGCGCGGAGCTCTCGCTCGCGGAGCGGGGCCCGATCTACGGGTTCGCCGCGCAGCTGATCGCAGCGGAAGTCGACGCGGGGACGTGGGATGCGCTGGGTCGCGCGCCGCTGCGTACGCTGCTCGAGAAGGCACGACCCGGATTCGCGTCCTGGGTCGGCGAGCCCTTCACCGCGGAACGCGAAGAAGCCCTCGCCGAGGAGTACGCGCGGCTCTTCGTCGTGCCCGGCGTGGTCCCGCCCTTCGCCTCGCGCTGGCTCGCCGAGCCGACCGGTCGCGAACGCGCCCGCAACGACGTCGCGAACCTCGTCGCGCGGACCTGCGAGGGCCTGGGCCTCGCACCGGACGCGAGCGGGCCCGGGGGTCGCCTGGCGCCGGACCACGCGGCCCTCGTGTTCGCCGTCGCGGCCGAAGCGGGCTCGGATCCCGCGCTCGCGGACGATCCGCTCGTCACGCACTTCGACGCGGAGCTCCTCGACACCGCGTGGGCGCGCTTCGGCGACGCCCTCGAACGCGCCGCGCGCGAGCCTCTCTACTCCGCGCTCGGCGTCCTGCTCCGCGACCTGCACGCCCGCTGAGCCTCGCGGCCGATCAGCGCGGGTCGTAGAGGAAGAGATCCTCGATCGCGACCTCGAAGGTCCGCGACAGCTCGAAGGCGAGGGGCAGGGACGGGTCGTAGCGTCCGCGTTCGATCGCGATGATCGTCTGGCGCGAGACGCCGAGGCGTTCGCCGAGCGCCTGCTGGCTCCAGCCGCGATCGTTACGCAGCTCCTTCACACGATTGTCCAAGGCGATCACCCGACGCCTTCGCCGACGTGGTCGGCGGGCCGGGCGCGCGCCTGCTCGCCGTAGTAGTGCCGCTGGGCCAGGCCGCGACCGATGATCCAACACAGGATGAGCTCGGGGACGACGAGCATGAGGCCCCAGGGCGGCAGCAGCCCCCACGCCTGGAGGAACGCCGCAGCGACGGTCGACGCCGTCACGACGAGGGTCGCGAAGGAGAGCGCCCTGAACTCGATCAGCCGTTCGAGTTCGTCGAGTGCCTCCGCATAACGTCGATAGGCGCGGTACGCCCAGATCAGCGCGGCGACCGGAACCAGGGCCATCGCGATTCGAGCGGGCACGAACGAGACGTCGCGAAACGCGTGCATGAACAGCGCGTTCGAGACCATGTAGACGATCATCGCCAGGGAGAGCGTGAGCGTGTAGCGCGGAAACGATTCGCTCCGGTTCTGCCACGAGAGCAGCATCCCGCGCCCGATCACTACGGCGAGGATCGCGTAGAGCGGCGCGATCAGGACGAGGCGACCCGGCTCGAAGAGGCCGAGCTCGGGCCGCGCGCCGTGGAGCCCGAGATGCAGGCCGAGCAGGGTCCCGAAGAGTCCCCACGCGGCACCGATCGTGGTTGCCTTGATCTGTCCGTCCATCTCGCCACCTCCGACCCGAACCGGGATATGTAAAGTGTCCTTAACTTACGAGAGCCTCCTCTCGATGTCAAGGATCTTTTACATTTCCGATTCGCGCGGGAGCGAGATGGTGCTCAGCGTCCTCCGACGACCTTCGAGACGTGCAGCACACCCCAGCCCTCGGCGTCCTGGACCATGCCGGCGAGGTCCTCGAGGGCGCGCTCCTCGGCCTGGGTCGCCGAGCGCGCGCGGACGGTCATGATCCGGGTCCGCGGGCCGCCGATCTGCTTCAGCCGGATCCGGAAATACGGCAGGCTCTCCTCGGGCTCGAGCTTCGGCGGCGGCTGCAACTCCCGCGAGCGCGGCAGGTCGGCCTCGAAGCTCTCCTCCTCGCGATCCCGAGGCTCCGGCGTCGCGACCGGGATCGTGTCGGAATGATCCGTCGCCGGGGCGGACGACACCGCGTGTTCCGGCGGCAGCATGCGGGTGAGCAGCGCCGAGAACGAGTCAGAGGGCGACGAGATCACACAGCCGAATCGGCGCAGGCGCGACTCGCCGCTCGCGGTCTTCGCCTGCGAGTCGTTCCAGACGATCGCGCTCACCCGGATCGGCGTCGCGCCCTTCGGATCGATCACGAGCCGGATCGCCTCGCCTTGCTCGAAATGCGCTCCGGTGAGCACGGCGAGGCCGCCCTCGGAGAGGGTGACGATGCGCCCGGGGACGCGCTTCTTCGCGCTGACCGCGACCTCACAGGCCAACTTGCAGCGGACGCGACGTCGTCGCTTGATTCGTGCCATGTGTGTTGCTCCGCCCCTCCGGGTCCCTCGATGAAGATCGTTTCGGAGAGAACGACTTCTTGCCGTGTGCGCCGCAACACACGCACCGGCGGGCAGGCGACCCGCATCGGACACGCAGCGCCCAGCAGGCGAATGCGCGAGACTCGGCCGCGTCCCGTTGCACGGAGGAGACCTCCTTGACGTCCCGAATCCTGCTCGGCCCGATCGTCGCCGTGGCCCTCGCGTTCGCCCTCGTCGCGGGAAGCGCGACCGCGGCGCAGCCCAACGTCGTGATCCTGCTCGCCGACGACCTCGGCTGGGCCGACGTGGGTTATCACGACGGCGAGATCGAAACGCCCTCGATCGACCGCCTGGCAGAAGAAGGCGTTCGCCTGGAGCACTTCTACAGCGCCCCCATCTGCTCCCCCACCCGCGCCGCCCTCGTGACCGGACGCGATTCGCTCAAGCTCGGGATCGCCTACGACCAGATCCACCCCTGGTACAACGCCGGCCTCGCGCCGGATGCGCTCACGATCGCGGAGATCTTTCGCACGGACGGCTACCAGACGGGGCTCGTCGGCAAGTGGCACCTCGGTCACACGTTCGAACACCAGACGCCGAACGCGCAGGGCTTCGACCACTTCTGGGGACACCTCCACACCAACACCGACTTCTTCGAGCACGTTCGCGAGAGCGGACACGACCTGCAGCAGAACGGGAAGTCGGTGCACGCGCCCGGCGAGTACCTGACCCACCTCGAGGCGCGCGAAGCGGTGCGCTTCATCAAGGAGCGGGACCGCCGCAAGCCGTTCCTTCTCTACGTGCCCTTCACGGCGCCCCATTCGCCCATGCAGGCGCCGGAGGCCACGATCGAGAAATACGCAGCGCTGCCGCGAGCGAGCTTCCGGCGGACCTACGCCGCGATGGTCGATGAGATGGACCAGGCGGTCGGCCGCATCCTGACCGCCCTGGACGACGAAGGCATCGCGAAAGACACGATCGTCCTCTTCTTCAGCGACAACGGCGGGTCGAACATCTACGGCGGCACGAACACGCCGCTCCGCGGTCAGAAGGGGCAGACCTTCGAAGGCGGCATTCGTGTGCCGGCGGTGCTGCGGTGGCCAGGACGTCTCGAAGCCGGCGCCGTCATGGACCAGCGCATGGCCGTCACCGACGTGCTCCCGACTCTCGCGCGGGCCGCGAGCGTCCGCGTCCCGACGACCGCCGAGATCGACGGCGAGAACATGTGGCCCGCCCTCACCCGCGGCCAGCGCGTCCCTCGCCGTCACCCGATCGCGTTCGTCTCCGAGATCCCGATCCCGGGCCTGATCCACACGGCGATCTTCGATGGCCGATGGAAGCTGGTCCAGGTGATCCAGGAGCGACAGACCGAGACGGTCGTCCGCGACTTCCTCTACGACGTCGACGCGGACCCGAACGAGGAGACGGATCTCTCGAAGCGCCACGGCGCGGTGCTCGCCCGCATGCAGCGCCTGATGACCGAGTGGCGCAAGCAGCACCCGCTCGGCGGCACGCGCGGCACCCTGGTCGCCCACCCGGGGTGGGTCGCGCCCCGGGACTGGGCGGAAGCGGTCCTGCGCTCGGAGCTGATGCAGGAGGACTGGCAGAACGAGCTGCCCTTCTCGAAGGAGCTCTACGACGCGACCGAACACCGCGGCATGCTCACGGACGAGAAGACGAAGCACCGCTTGATCGAGCAGAGCGAGGCGCTCCGCAAGCAGCAGGCCGAGGCCTCACGCGCGGAAGGCGCTGCGGACGACCGCTAGGCGCAGGGCCGACTAGCGCTTTCGCCCGGAACGACCGACGGAGGCGAGGCCGAGCAGGCCGAGTCCGGCGAGGACCGCGGTGCCCGGCTCCGGCGTCGTCACGTACTGGAAGTCGTCGATCAAGGCCCAGTCGTCGCCGCCAGCGGAGCGGACCGTGAAGTACTGGATCGAGACGGATTCCGTCGCGCCGAAGAAGCCCTGACGCGCGAAGCCGGTGAGTCCGGGGCTCTGGCTCAGGTACACGTAGGTGTTGAGCAGATTGTCGCTGGCGTCGTAGGTCTCGATGGTCCAATCGCGATCGAGCGCGTTCAGCGCGAAGCCGAAGGCCGAGACGCCCGAGCCCGTGAACACGACGTCGAAGTCGTCGTTCGCGCCGCCGGAAGAATTGGTCCCGATGCAGGCGTTGTTCGTCCCGAAGTCGTCGCACCAATTGCCCTCGATCTGCATCGAGCCGGACACGGGCGTGATGGAGAACCCGTGCAAACCGATCAGGAAGCTCTGGCTGGTGAAGTCGCCGGGCGTCTCGCCGTCGAAATCCTGGAGGAGCGCGCCCGAGAGCGCCGGATCCGAGGACGACGTGATCAACGCCGCGAACGCGGTGCTCGGAAGGAGCAGCGCGACGACGACGAGCGACCCGAGGAGAAAGGCGCGCGGGTTCGCGTGGTCGAGGAGCGGGATCGACATGAGGGGACCTCCGACGAAGCCCGGTCCCTCCGGTCAGGCAAAGTCCCCATGTTCTTCGGCGTCGAGACCGAAAATGTTGATCCACATCACAATCCAGGATTCGAACTGCGCGGGATCTGCCTTCGCCCTGCGGCCGACGCGCGGATCAGGCCAGGGTTCCGCCGTCGACCCGGATCTCTTCACCGTTGATGTGCGCACCGTCATCACTCGCCAGCATCGCGATCACGGCGGCGACCACCTCGGGCGGGCGCGCCTTGTCGAGGGGCTGGGCGCGCATGACGAGCTGCATGTCCGCGCCCTGGGGCACCACGTCGGGCCCCATCATCGACGTCAGGATCGAGCCGGGGTTCACGGCGTTGCAGCGCACACCGTGCTTGCCGAACTCGACGGCGATGGTGCGGGTGAAGGCGCTGACGCCGCCCTTGCTCGTGCCGTAGGCGGCGCCGTAGGGCATGCCGGCGAGGGCCGAGGTCGAGCTCACGTTGACGATGCTGCCCCGGCTCTCGATCAGGTGGGGCAGCGCGGCCTGGGTGAGCATGAAGGGACCGACGAGATTCACCTCGAGCACGCGCCGGAAGTTCTCGACCGGGATCTCCTGAAAATGCTCGAGGAGCAGGATCCCCGCGACGTTGCACAGGGTGTCGAGTCGGTCGAAGCGATGCACGCAGGCGGCGACGTTTTCACGGACCGATGCTTCGTCGCTCACGTCGCAACGCGCGCCGACGATCTCCGCACCTTCCTTCTCGACGAGGGAAACCGTCTCTTCCAGACCGTTCATGTCGACGTCGACCGCGTGCACCCGGGCGCCTTCCGATCCGAGGCGCATCGCCGTCGCCCGCCCGATGCCAGCAGCCGCCCCGGTGACCAGCGCCACCTTGCCTTCGAAACGCTTCATCCCTTCGAGTCTCCAACCACTTGAATCAGCCCGGCCATGGACCGGTGAACAACAACACGACGACGAACGGCATCACGGCCAGGGGGGACGTCAGCACGCAGACCAGGATCGCTCGCCACGTCGAGCAATAATCCAACGCCTGCCGGATCGCCACGACCAGAGCGGCCACGAGCCAGAAAATGATCGTGACTAGCACCCAGGGATGGGCGCCCGGCACGAGGCCGAGCACACCGAGCCACCCGGGCGCGGCTGCGAATCCGATCGTGCGCAGCAGCTCGCCGATGTCTGACTGCGTGTCAGGAGTGGCCAACCAGCCGACAGCGATGACACACGAGAACGCGGCCGACAGGACCCACGAGAGCCCCATCACGGCCGTCGTCCACAGGATCCCCCCGTTCCGCCATTCGAGAAGGAGCCGACGCCGATAGAGAGGCTCGAGAGCAGGACGACGAACGCCGCCTGACCGATCGCGCTGCGGTCCGCCTCGACCTCTTCGTAGGTGTCCGCATGCAGGAGGGCCGCGCACGCGACCCGGCGCAGGAACGGTGTCCGTTCGGCGACCGCGTTCGGATCCGTCATCGCCCCTCCTCTACGACGTTCGTCTCGTCCCCGCCCTCTCGAGCGACCCAGCTGCGGATGTTCGCGACGATCGCGCGCACGTTCCGCCGCGTGAGGCTCGACTGCAGCCCTTGCGGAATCAGCGGACCAACGTCGACCCGCGATCCATACAAACCGAGCGTCCGACCGTCGTCGAGCGCGTGCAGCTCCCAGTAGCCGTCCATCGCGCGCAGGTCGTTCTCGTGCCCCGGCGACAGGTCCCACCAGATGCGCTCGCGCTGTGCGTCCCAGCGATGGCGCATGCGACAGACGATCGACGTGAAGAGGATCTGGACCTCGTGCCGGTCGAGGTGATCGTCGGGCGCGCGCGACACGGGCGGATTTTCCCCTCGGGGGGCGGTCGGGGCACGATACCCATGATTTTCCTGCGATTTCCACCGTCTGGTCACCACTCCGCAATACCCGGGCGTGGCTGCACGCCGGGACCCTCTGTTGGCGACTGGAGATCCTGATGTTGCGTTCTCATGCCGGTTTCCGAACCGGCCCCCGACCCATGCGCGCGCGCCATTGGCTCGCGATCGCGCTGCTGGCCCTCGGCCTGCCCGGCCTGGCCTCTGCGGCGACCATCTCGTTCGACGTGCTCGATCCGTCGGGCTTCGGTGCGACCGTCACCCTCGAAGACGGCGAAGTCCCCGGCACGCTGAACATCGACATCGACAGCATCGGCCCCCTCGAAGGCGATCTGGTCGGTGACATCCTGGCGATCTACCTCCAGGGCGACGCCCCGCTGGTCGGTCCCGGACTCGATGCCTCGGGCGCGGACGTCGAGGAGACGTCGTCGTTCCCGGGCGACCCGAACTTCCTGGTGAACATCGGCCCGAGCAGCGTCTTCGAGCTGAACGGCATCACGATCACGAGCCTGCTGCTCTCGCACGCGACCGAGACCGTGAGTGTCGAGGCGCTCGCCGGCGCGTCGATCCAGGTGTGGCTCGGATTCAGCAGTCAGAACCCCTACGTCCCCCTCGGCATCGCGTTCGACGACGACCTGATCGTGATCAAGCCGGAGGCGACGATTCCCATGATTCCCGAGCCGGGAACGGCAGCGATGACGATGCTGGGCCTGATGGGCCTTGCAGCGAGTGCACGCCGCATGGATGCGGAGCCCAGCGCCTAGCATCCCGTCATCGAGTCGACGCGCGTTCGCGATCGCAGCTCTGCCTCTAGAGCTGCTCAGGGCCGTAGACCGGCTCAGGACCGCGGCTTCGTCGACCTTCCCACTGCCTTCGCCAGCGTCCGCGCGAGACTGCCCTTGCGCCCGACGCGTACGCGATCGGCTCCCACGAAGCGGGCGAGCTCCTCGAGCTCGCCCGCTGCCGTTTCAGCCACCTCGAGGGCGTTCTCGCCTTCCTCGAGGTGCGCAGCGCGCACCTCGAGCACCCGCGACGCCCGGTCGGTCTTGAGGTCGAAGCGCGCGACGAGCCGGTCGCCCATCAACAGGGGCAACACGTAGTAGCCCCAGCGCCGCTTCTCCTGGGGCACATAGATCTCGATGCGATAGTCGAAGTCGAAGAGCCCCTCGATCCGCTTGCGACACCAGACGACTGGATCGAAGGGCGAGAGCAGCGCCGTAGCTCGCATCGAGCGGGGACAGCGCGCCTCGGGGTCGAGATAGGCCGCCGGCTTCCAGCCCTCGACCTTCGCCTCGAGGAGTCGGCCCTCCTGGACCAACGCCGCAAGACGCGCCTTCGCCGGCTTCTTCGGCAGCCGGAAGTAGTCGACCAGGCAGTCGGCGCTCGCGATCCCGTGCGCCCGCCCGGAACGCACGAGCAGCTCGTCGAGGGAGGCCTCGAACGTCGGGGTCGGCCGCCGCCGAACGTCCTGGGGAACGATCCGCTCGAGCAGGTCGAACTCCTTCACGAATCCGGGTCGACGGCGGACGCCGACCTCGCCGATCCGGAACAGCCAGTCGAGAGCGAGCGCGGCGCCCGAGCGGCTACCCCACCAGTCCCCGTCGTTCGGCCGCGGATCCGACAGCTCACCGGCCTTCAAGGGGCCGCGACTCTTGATCTCGTCGAGCACCCGCTCGACGTAGCCCGGATCCTTCAGCGCCGAACGGTAGAGGCGTCCCCAGGTCGCACCCTCCCGCGCCGCCGCCTTCGACCAACGCAGCCACGGTTCCATCTCGACGGGCAGCAGGGAGGCTTCGTGACTCCAGGCCTCGAACCACTCGTGCTCGCCGCGATGGGGGCGATAGGCGACCTCGTCGAGGAGCTCCGCGCGATAGGGCCCGAGTCGCGAGAAGAGCGGCATGTACTGGGTGCGGATCACGACCGGCACCGAATCGAGTTGGAGCAGCTGCAGCCGGTCCATCACGCGGCGGAGGTGTCGACGATCGACGCGTCCGGCTGGACGCTTCTCGCCGAAGCCCTGCGCGGCGAGCGCGATCCGGCGCGCTTCGGCGTTCGAGAGCTGCTCCACGCTAGGCGAGTCCTTCGGGCAGGCGTCGGAGATACGCGGCGGCGCGCTCCGCGGTCTGCTTCGCTCGCGCGGCGGTACCTACGACCGGCGTCTTCTCCGGCAAGTGGTCCCGCAGCCGCGTGAGCGGGACGACCCGGCTCGAGGCACCCAGGTCCGGCCCGGGAGCGCCACCCTCGAACTCGGCCCAGCGGAGGGTCAGGATGCCCTCGCGCATCCCGCTCGGGTCGAGCCAGTTCGGCACGCCCGGATCGTGCTTCGACACGACGAAAGTGAGCGTGCCGTCGGCGTTGCGGACAGACTGCGAGAGGTTGAGGCAGCCCGTCCGGTCGACGATCCCGTTCGTCGTACCCCAGTAGTTCGTGATCGGGGCGATGAAGTAGCGCGCGCCCGCGAGTCGGACGTCGATCACGAGCGCCTCGTCGTCCTCGAGGTCGAAGTGGCCCAGAATGTAGACCTGGTTGCGGAGCGCTCCGTCGGTGTCGCGGTCGATCGTGAACTCGAGGGTGTTCACCGGCTTATGGTAGGCCTGGCGGTTGTAGCGCTGGGTGTTGGACGCGAAGATGGCCATCGTCTCGGCGACGCGCTCCGCCTCTTCCTCGAAACCGAGCGCGGGCGTCGTGGGCGGGCCGCCGAGGCGCTCGATCGCGAGATCGTTCGGCGTGTCGACCGCCCAGTCCTGGAGGACGTCGCGGATGTAGAACTCGAGCGCGTTCGGGGCCGAGCGGATGTGGTTCGGCCGGTCACCCTTCGGATCGGCGTCGACGAAGATCTCGAACGTGCGGTCGGATTCGAGCACGAGGTCGTTGCCGTCGAAGACGTCGACGGTGTTCCAGTCGTGGTCCCAGAGCGTGAAGTAGTTCTCGGGCAACCGGTGCTCGGGAACGCGGCCGGTGATGCGGTAGCGCTCGGCGCCCGAGATCGGCACCACGCGATAGACCGAATCCGGATTGTCGATCCCCCAGCGCGTGCCGGGCGCCACCTCGTCGCCCACCGGATGTCCGAGCCGCGTGATGCAGATCGTCTTCGGCCGAAGCGGATCACGATTCGAGCCCCAGACCGCGGCCGAGAACATCACCTCCTCGAACGCGCTCTCACAGCGGGCGCGCATGTCCGCACCGGGCGTCGGTCGGCCCTTTTCGAGCCAGTCCTTCTTCACCCGTTCGTAGGCAGCGCGGACCGTCGGGTGGCGAGAGAGCTCGAGGGCATGGCGCTCGTGGGCGTGCTGCTCTTCGGTCGCGACGGGGTGCAGGCTCAAGGGGGGACGCTCCGGTTGGACGGGTCGTCGCCAAGCTAGGTCGGATCCCCGCTCGCGTCAGCCCGGGTCCCCTCGAGCAGCGCCTTCAGGCCGTCGAGGGTCTCGTCGTGGGCCTTGCGCGCCTGGGACGCGACGAATCTGCGAAGCCCGCCCGGCGCATCCACGAAGCAGCGCTCCACCAGTCGCGTCCCGTCCGCGACGTCCCGGAGGCCGTAGCGCGTGTGGAGGCGCACGTTCGGCGATTGCCAGGCGTGCCCGCGCACCTCGTCGTCACCGCGGGGCTCGAGCGCCGCGTCGTAGACGGTCTTCAGCTTGAAGGGTCCGAGGGGAATCTTGTCGACGACGCGGTAGACGCGCGCGGCCGGCAGGTCCGGGATCGCGGGCAGGTCTTCGATGGACTCGATGAAGGGATGCAGCGGAACGTAGCCCCGCAAGTCGCAGAGGAACGCGTGCACGTCCGCGCGCGGGACCCGAAGGTCCCGGGTGAGCTCGAACGTCGGAGCCGCATCTCGATCCGGCAGGAAGGGTCGACGCGACACGCGTGGGCTCGATCAGGCTGCGGGAATCGCGACCGTCTTCGACTCGAGGTGCTCCTCGAAGCCGACGAAGCTGTGCTCGCGACCGATGCCGGACTCCTTGTAGCCGCCGAAGGGGACGTCCCAGTTGTAGTAGACGCCGCCGCAGACCGAGAGCGTGCCCGTCCGGATGCGACCCGCGATCTCGAGCGCCTTCTCGGCGTCGGGCCCCATGATCCCGCCGGAGAGCCCGTAGCGACTGTTGTTGGCGATCCGGACCATGTCCTCTTCGTCCTCGTAGCCGATCAGGGTCTGCACCGGGCCGAAGACCTCGTTCTGGGCGATGTCCGAGTTCTCGTCCGCGATGACGGCGGTCGGCTCGTAGAAGTAGCCCTTGTCGAATTGCGCGGCGCGCTTGCCGCCGACGAGGAGCTTCGCGCCCTGCTCGATCGCGCGCTGGACGTGGCCTTCGACGCGCTCGCGCTGCATCGCGCTGTTGAGCGGCCCCATGATGTTCTCCGCGTCGAAGGGGTCGCCGTACTTGACGTTCTTCATGGACTCGGCGAGCGCATCGGCGCAGGCGTCGAGCTCGCTGTTCGGAACGAGCAGCCGGGTCATGATCGCGCAGCCCTGTCCCGCGTGGAAGCAGACCGAAGCGCCCATCGCGCCCGCCACGAGCGGGAGGTTCGGCATGTCGGGCATCAGGATCGCGGCGGACTTGCCCCCGAGCTCGAGCTGCACGGGCTTGAGGTGCTTGCCGCAGACTTCGCCGATGTGCTTGCCGACGCCGGTCGAGCCGGTGAAGCCGACCATGTCGATGCGCGGATCGTTGGTGATCGCTTCGCCGACGGCCGCGTTGTCCGCTGAGGTCAGGATGTTGACCGCGCCCGCCGGGACGTCGGTCTTCGTGGCGATCACCTCGGCGAGGAAGTTCGAACACCAGGACGTGGTCGGCGCGCCCTTCATCACGACGGTGCAGCCCGCGGCCATCGCCCAGCCGAGCTTCTTCAGGTTGATGTCGTTCGGGACGTTCCAGGGCGTGATCGCGCCGAGCACGCCGCGAGGCTCGCGGATCAGGTAGCGCTGGGTCTGCGCACCCATGACTTCGGCGACGCCCATGTCCTTCTTCCACTCGAAGGCGTCGAGGTGGTCCGCGTAGTTGCCGAGCCACTTCACGCCGTCGTCGAGACCCGCGCCGTAGGTCATCTGGATCGGACAGCCGACCTCGCTGACCGTGATCTTGCGCAGCTCCTCGATCCGCTCCTGCAATCCGTCTCGCAGCTGACGGAGACAACGCGAGCGCAGGTCGTGATCCGTCGCCCACTCGCTCTCGTCGAACGCGCGGCGCGCCGCGGCGATCGCCCGATCCGCGTCCTCGACGGTCGCGTCGGGAACCTGCCCGATCACCTCTTCGGTCGCGGGGTCGAGGTTGTCGAAGGTCTTGCCGCCGCTGGCGGCGACCAGCTCACCGTCGATCAGGAGTCGCGCGTTCTCGTACAGGCTCATGGCGTTCTCGCAGGCTGGGGTGGAGGGAGAAGGACAACGGTAACCCAGGAAATCGCGCCCCGGCTCGCTCCGACAAAGTTCGGAACGCCTCGAATCGGGCGGCTCCGGGTCGTCTCCGGGGGTGCGTCTAGGCGGACTCGCTCGCGCTCGCGCGCGCCCGCTGATACGCGGGTCGCGCCTTCATCTTCTCGAGGTAGCGCTGCATCGCCGGATAGGGCTCGATCTCGCCGCGGGTCTCCACGACTTCGACGACCCAGCCCATCATCACGTCCGCTGCGGTGAAGCGCTCGCCGGCGAACCACGCGCGTTCGGCGAGGACCGACTCCACGTAGGCGTAGAGCTGCGCCATCCCTTCCTTCGCCATGCCGGCGAGCGCCGATTCCCCGGGCGGCCCGGCCAGTCCGGCTGACTGAAAGTGGTCGAGCAGGATCGGCAGCATCGCCGAGCCCTCCGCGAAGTGCATCCACTGCAGGTACGCCGGCCAGTCTTCGTCCGACGGTTCGGGTCGAAGGCCGGCGTCGCGGTATCGGCCCATCACGTAATCGAAGATCGCGCCGCTCTCGATCAGGATCGCGTCACCGTCGCGCAGCATCGGCGCCTTCGCGTAGGGATGGAGCTTCTTCATGTCCGCTCCCGCGCGGCCGGTCTGCGGGTCGCGCTGGTACGTCTCGATCTCATAGTCGACGCCGAGCTCCTCCAGCAGCCAGATGAGCCGGTCGGATCGAGAGTTCTCGAGGTGGATGATCGTGAGGGGCATGGGAGTCCTCTTCGCGCGGGTGGACGCTCGATCCTACGGAAGTGCCGCGCCTGCGGCGAGCAGGGAGCGCGCCACCTACCCTTCGAGCGTGCGACCCTGCCCTTCCCTCGCCGTTACGCCTGAGGCCCTCGATGGATCCTGCGCTCCCGATCACCCAGAAGAAGACGCTCTGCCGGATCTGCACCGCGCAATGCCCGATCGTCGTCGACGTCGACGCGAAGGGACGCCCCCTGGCCGCGCGCGGTGACAAGGACAACCCGCACTCGGAAGGCTTCTTCTGTCTCAAGGGCAAGCATTTCCCGGAGATCCACACCGCCGAGACGCGACTGCGACACTCCCTCGCGCGGGACGAGCGCGGCGCACTCGTGCCGATCGAAGCGGAGCGGGCGATGGACGAAGTGGCCGAGCGACTCGGCGCGATCCTCGCCGAACACGGACGCGAATCGGTCGCCGTCTACATGGGCACGCTCTTCTACCAGCTGCCGCAGACCGCCGCGGTCGCGACCGCATGGATGGACGCGCTGCGGCTGCGGCTGCGCTTCAGCAGCGGCACGATCGACCAGCCCGGCAAGCAGACCGCCGCGGCCGCCCACGGACAATGGCTCGCCGGCAGCCACGTCTTCGACGAGTGCGACACCTGGATGCTCGTCGGCACGAACCCGCTCGTCGCGATCAGCGGCGGCATCCCCCACGCCAACCCGGCGCGCAGATTGAAGCGCGCGCAGTCGCGAGGAATGCAGCTGATCGTGATCGACCCGCGAAGGACGGAGACCGCTCGCCAGGCCGCGATCCATCTCCAGCCCCGGCCGGGCACCGACCCGGCCGTCCTGGCCGGCTTGATCCGCGAGATCATCCGCGACGGGCACGTCGACGAAGCGTTCGTGCGCGACCACGTCGACGGGTTCGAGACCCTTCGTGAAGCGGTCGAACCCTTCACGCCCGGCGTCGTCGCCGCGCGCGCCGACGTCGCCGCGGACGATCTCGTGCGCGCTGCCCGTGTCTTCGGCGCGGCGAGCAAGGGACCGGCCACCGCCGGCACCGGCGCGAACATGTCCGGGTGGAGCAATGTCACCGAGTACCTGGTGCTCTGCCTCAACACGATCTGTGGTCGCTACCGACGCGCCGGCGACCGCGTGCTGAACCCGGGCGTGCTCACGACCCGCCGCGCGTTCCTCGCGCAGGCGATGGCGCCCTATCCGGTCGACGGTTTCGGCAAACCGCTCCTGTCGCGGCCGGACCTGCCGCCGGCGGTCTGCGGCCTGCCCACCTCCGCCCTGGCCGACGAGATCCTGCATCCCGAGAGCGGCGTGAAGGCGCTGGTGACGATCGGCGGCAACCCGATGCGCGCGTGGCCGGATCCGAAGCGAACGCGCCGCGCCCTCGAGGCGCTCGAGCTGCACGTCTGCGTCGAGCCGCGCATGACCGACACCGCGCGCCTCGCCGACTACGTCCTCGCCCCGAAGCTCCCCCTCGAAACACCCGGCTGCAGCCTCTCGACCGAGAACCTCTTCACCGTCTCTCCGGCCCTCGGCTACACCGAACGCTACGGACAATACGCGCCGCCGGTGGCCGAACCGCCGGAAGGGTCGGACTTGCGCGAGGACTGGCAGTATTTCTACGGCCTCGCGCGCCGCATGGATCTCCCCCTCGAGGTGGGCGCCGGCGTGTTCCCGATCATGGGCGTGGCGACCCCGCGCAGCGCCCTCGACATGCAGAACGAGCCCACGTCGGACGAAATCCTCGACCTCGTGACCAAGGACTCGTGGCTGCCCCTCGACCGCCTCCGCGCGAATCCCGACGAGGTGCTCTTCGAGGACGACGATCCGGTCTACGTCGAGCCCGGCGACCCGGACGTCGTCGCGCGACTCGATGTCGGAAGCGACCTCATGCTAGGCGAGCTCCGGGACTTCGCGGCCGGCGATCGGTTCGCCCGCGCTGGCTACGACTACCGCCTGGTCAGCCGCCGCATGGCGAACACCTTCAACTCCGTCGGCACCGATCTCGAGGGCCTCACCCGCCGCTACGGAACGAACCCGGCCTTCATGCATCCGGAGGACCTCGAGGCAGAAGGCCTCGGTCGCGGCGACCTCGTGCGCATCCGCTCCCCGCACGGCGAACTAGAAGCCGTCGCCTGGCCTGACCCGGACCTGCGGCGCGGCCTCGTGTCGATGTGTCACTGCTGGGGTGGCGATCCGGAAACATCGACCGACGTGCGCAAGGTCGGCACCAACACCGGCCTGCTGATCAGCGTCGAGGAGGACTGCGCGCGTTTCTCGGGCATTCCGCTGATGAGCGCGATCCCGGTCGCCGTGGCGCGGGGCTGACCGATCGGCGAAGCGCGTGGGCGCGACGCATACGTCGCCCGGATTTCGTACGAGGTGCGGCGTGGTTTTTGCGTTCGTGTCCTCGGATCGGTCACGAACGCGTTCGCCTGGATCGGGCGCGCACAGTCGCTAGGCGAGACCGCGCCCGGTTGACACGCTGTCACGTCGACAACGCGGCAGAATGGGTGACAATTCAGGGAACGACGATTGCGTGTGGTCGGGGGATCGGATTCGCCCCCGGGTCCTCGAGGATCCAGGCGGGCGGGAGGCCTGCCATGACCATCTTCAGCACGATCCTCGTCCCCTACGACTTCTCCGAGACGGCCGAGCACGCGTTTCACGCGGCCTGCGAGCTGGCCGCCGAGTCGGGCGCCAAGGTGCATCTGCTGCACGTCCTGGAGCCGCCTCACTACGCGTTCGCGGGCGACATCCACGTAGGCCTCGGGGCGACGCGAATCACCGGCATCGGCCCCTTCGATGGTCTCGTCGAGACCTGCCGCGCGCGACTCGACGAGGTCGCGCGCAACGCGCCCCTGCCGAGCGATCGCGTGCATGTCCACGTCGCGGAGTCGGGGGGAGTCCCTCGGTCGATCGCGTCTGCCGCGAAGGATCTCGATGCGGACCTGATCGCGATGGGCACCCACGGTCGGACCGGGCTCGCGCACCTGATCCTGGGCAGCGTCGCGGAGGCGACGCTCCGCAACGCGTCGTGCCCCGTGCTCACCGTGCCGCTGCGCCGCGAGGCCGTGTCCCGGTCAGGGCGCGTGGAGGCGAGTCGCCATCCCCCCCTCGGCGCGCTCTAGCCCCCCATCGTCACTCGACGACCCATCCGAAAATTCTCGAGGAGGTGCCCCATGTCACTCGCTTTCCGTGTCCGAAGAGTGCTCGATCGTTACGAGCTGCCCTATGACCTCGTTCATCACTCACCGACCCAGAGCAGTCTGGAGTCGGCCAAGACGGCCCACGTGCCGCCGGGCCGAGTCGCGAAAGCCGTGCTCCTCGAGGACGAGCGCGGGTACGTGTTGGCGCTCCTGCCCGCGGCCTGCCATCTCCAGCTCGGCGTGGTCGGGATGGTCACCACGCGGCCGCTCGAGCTGGCGACCGAGGCCGAGCTCGACCGGATCTTCCCCGACTGCGCGCACGGCGCGATTCCGGCGACCGGCGGCGCCTACGGCGTCCCGATGCTGGTGGACGAGAGCCTCCTCAGGATGCCGGACGTCTATTTCGAGGCGGGAGACCACGAGGAGCTCGTGCACGTCGACCGGCAGGCTTTCGCCATGCTGGTCGGGCGGTCGCAGCACGGGCGGATCGCCGTACCCCACTGAGCGACGGGGGGCCGCGAGGACGAGCAGGGGACGGGTTGGCGGTCCCTGCAACCGCCGGAGGCGGCGCGGTGTCCGAGCGCCGTGACTACCCTCTCTCTGCCCCCTGAACCTGCCCCCTGAATGGAGGACCTCAGCATGGCCAAGTCCCGTCCCTCGCGCTTCGGCCCCGGCTTCTTCGCCGCATTCGTCGCCGCGGTGCTCGTCGCCGGAGCCTTTTCGATGTTCGGCAGCAAGCCGGCCGACGCGATCACGATCCAGGTCTACAAGACGCCGACCTGCGGCTGCTGCTCGAAGTGGATCGATCACCTCGAAGACGCGGGCTTCGACGTCGAAGCGACGGATCTCCCGGACCTGACGGCGCTCAAGGCAGAGAACGGCGTCACCCGCTCGCTCTCGTCGTGCCACACCGCGATGGTCGAGGGCTACGTCGTCGAGGGACACGTCCCGGCGGACGACATCAAGCGCATGCTCGAAGAGCGCCCGGCGATCGCCGGCCTGGCGGTGCCCGGGATGCCGATGGGTTCACCGGGCATGGAGCATCCCGATCCGCACCGGCACGAGGCCTTCGACGTTCTCGCGTTCAGCGCGCAGGGCACGAAGGTCTACGCATCTCACGCGCCGTAGGGACGGCGCTGGTCGGGCGGCGCGACTAACCGCGCGCGCAGCGCATCATCCCGAGCGACTCGATCGTCGGCGGGGCGCCCGAGAGGCGATCGAAGCGGCCACGCCCGACGAAGCGGCGCGAGCAGTTCGGGCATTCGTTCGCGTCCTGAGAGACGGGAAGCAGACAGCGCGCACAGAAATGGTCCACGCATTCGGGCGCATTCTCTTCGAGTCGGGTCGGCATCGTCGGTTTCTCCGCATCGATCGCAACCGCCCCGCCTCGCTGCGCGGAGCTCGATCGCTCAAAGTGTGAGATGCCGTGAGGGCCGCTTCGGGACCTCCCGATTCGCGGTTTCTCGCGAGACGCGATTCAGGCGCGCGACGCGCCGTCACGCTCGAATCGCGTCACGAAACCGGAATTTCACACGTGATTCCGGTGAGTTGCGGGTCCTGCCGGAGCTGGATAGATTCCCGCCCGACTGCAATCCACCCCATCGAGGCCCGACATGTCCGACATCCACGACGAATTCAGCTCCGTCCCCGCCTTCACCTTCAAGACGCTCAAGAACACCGAGCTCGGCGCCCTCGAAGCCGCGCGGGACGAAGACGGCTCGATCGTGGTCACCGGCATCCTCAAGCTCGTCACCGAGTCGATGCTCCAGTCCTACCCGCGCTCGGTCCTCGGCAAGTGGACCCCGAACCGCGCGCGCATCCGCTATTCCGCCGAGGATGCCGCCGGTCGCGACTGGAAGAACCACGAGACCGGCGAGTCCATCGATCTCGAGGCGGTCCTCGCGCTCTAGTCAGTGTGGCAGGGGCGTGACTGCTGTGTCGCTTGCTAGGGCAGCGACGCGCCCATCGCCTTCTCCGCCCGCGCACGCTGGAACGTGATGCAGGTGGAGTCCGCCGGGATCTCGTCGAGGGGCTCTCGCACGAGGGAAGGCGTGATCGCGACGTCTTCGGCGCGTGCTCTCAGCGCCTCGAGGTCGAAGCCGTAGAGCGCGGCCGCGTTCTCGCCGAGCATCATCCGCACTTCCTCTTCGGGGACGTCCGAGAACGCGAAGCGCATGTTCTCCCGTGAGTAGGGATAACAGCCTTCGTAGTGCGGGTAATCGTTTCCCCAGAGAATCTTGTCCCTGCCCACGACGTCGCGCCCCTTGATGTCCGCGGGGCTCGGAAAGCTCGCGCCGTACCAGCAGTTGCGCTTCGCGTAGAAGCTCGGGAGCTCGACGAGGGGCGGGTCGTTCGAGGCATCGATCTCACCGATCGCGCCGGCCTTCCAGGCGAGATACATCCCGTCCATGTGCCGCATGACGTTCGGCGCCCAGGCGCAGCCGCTCTCGGTCAGGATGAACTTGAGACCCGGGAAGCGTTCGAACACGCCACCCATGATCAGGGTCGTGTACCCGCGCTGGACGTAGAAGCTCATCTCCATCGCCCACAGCGCCGTCGATCCCTGGTCCGCGTTGTAGGCAGGGCAGCCCTGGCCCGAGTGCTGGTTCATCACCAGGTCGTGGTCCTGGATCACGGCCCAGAGCCGATCGAGCTCCCGATCGTTCAGCTGCGGAAGATGCAATTCCGAAGGCGAAGGCAGCGGCAACAACACGCCGCCGCGCAGACCGTTCTCCGCAATCCACTTCACGTCCTCGATCGCGTCGTCGAGATCGTTCAGGTGGATGAGCCCGATCCCCGCCCGCGAGATGGGATCCTCCTGGCAGAACTCCGCCAGCCAGCGATTGTGCGCCTGCGTTCCCGCTCGCCATCGCCGGTACTGCTCGGGGGTCGCCGGCGGCGCGACGTGAAAGGCCTTCTCGTAGAAGGGCGGGACCGTGTTCGGGAAGATCACCTCGCCGACGACGCCGTCGCCCTGCAGGTCGCCGCGGCGCAGCTCCGCGTCCCAGTTCTTCGCCTTCTTCCCGCCGATGTGCTTCTTCGCGGGATTGCTGTAGCCGCCGCGCCATTCGTCGAACTCGTCCCGGAAGCCGGGGTCGAGGTAGTCGCGGTAGCCGGCGACGGAGTTGCCGGCGTGGGTGTCGGCGGTGATGACGATGTAGGGCGTGTCGGACATGGGGGCTCTCGCACGAAGTGACGCGTGGGCCACGCGTTCGTTCGACGTTAACGAATCGGCAGCGGAGGCGAGCGGACGCCCGTCGTGCGATCGCGTTTCCACCGGCGCACGCCTCGCGGCAAAGCGATCTCTGCGATGATCAGCAGGACCCGACGAGGCGCGGAGCGCGACGGTCCGCCTCGACCTCAGCCGTTTCTCGCCTCGGCCCACGCCCCGGGCAGCCCGAGCAGCGCCGCCGCGAAGCCCCACTTGTTCGAGTAGCCCGAAGCGAGCTGCACCATCGCGCCCTTGCCGGGCACCGGTACGACCCGGGTCTGCGTCGCGTCGAGCCAGGCGAGGTAGTAGCTCGAGCGGATCGCGCCGAGAGTGAGCGACTCCGGCGAGCGGTTGAGCCCGAAGAAGGGACTCTTCTCGACCACCTTCTCGAGCACACCGTTCACGTCGCTCGCGCTGACCGATTCGTCGTCGAGGAAGAGCGTGAGGTAGGTCATCGATCCGTCCGCGGCGGGCACGCGAATCGCGCCCCCGGCGAACGCGTTCTCGAGGTCGCGCACGAGGAGCCCGACGAGGGCGAGCGCGCCCGAGCCCGAAGGCGCGCCGAGCGCGTCGAGGATGCCGCGGCCGCGCCAGGAGTCGCAGGCGCCGTCGGAATTCGTCGCGCTGTGCACGCTGATCATCGTGCCGGCCTCCACGCCGAACGCGCGGTGGAGCGCGAGGATCGGGGCGACCACACTGTTGGTCGTGCAGCTGCCCATGCTGCCGATCCGCGTGATCGTGCGCATCGTGTCGAGGGTGACGCCATGGAGCAGGAGCGGGATCTCTTCGCGCTCCTCCGCCGTCGATCCCGGACCCGAGAAGAAGACGGCTTCCGCACCGGCATCGATCCAGCGACGCGCGCCCTCGCGCGTGAAGTCGAGACCGCTGCAATCGAGGACGATCACCTCGCGGTCGGTCATGCGGTCGAAGCGGAGGTCCTTCGGCAATGCCTCGAGGATCGGAATCGATTGCCCGGCCACGTGCACGCGGCGCGCGGCTTCGTCGACCGACACGTCGTCCCGTCGACCGAGGCCGAGTCGCGTCGCCATCGCCTCGAGACTCGCGCCCGGGTGCGGCTCGTGCACGCCCGCGACCGGGATGCCGGACTGGATCGCGAGGGTCAGGACCGAGAGACCGATCTCACCCGCGCCGTTGATGAAGAGGGCGAGCCCCGCCTCGTCGATCGCGCGGGCAACCCCCGCGAGCGTGGACTCGATCTCGTGCTGCCAGATCTCGCGCATCGCGCACCTCCCGGATCCGTTCCGTCGCGAACGGACCACTGCCATCGTTTCGGAGCGCGCGGGGGCGGGCTTTAGCCGGACCGCCCTGATGCGACGCGACGCCGGCGGGCGGGCGGGCGGACGGCGCTACACCCCGTCGTGTCGCACCTGGAGCTCGAATTGCTGGCCGCCCAGCAGGAGCCCGACCGACAGCAGGTCGGTGTAGACGAACGCCTGGGTGACGCGGTCGTCGACGGAGCCAGGCCCCCTCGGCTCGAACACGTCGGACAGCGTCATGCGGTCGCGAAGCGCGTCGATCCGAGCGAGGCGTTCCACGGCGCCCTTCACCTCGTCGGTCGACGAATAGGCGAGGCCGACGTGGGCCATCGCCTGGGGAAGCGCCGCGTACGACTCGCGGTGTCGCTCGTGCAGGGCGCGGAGCGAGTCGTCCTTGGCGACGTGCGCCTCGAGGGCCGACTCGAAGGCCCACTGCTCCGGTCGGACCTCCGAGGCGTACACGACGTTGTCGATCAGGTCGTCGTCGCCCTCCGCCAGGTACACGATCAGATACGGGCCCGCGGCCGGGCCGAGCTCCGGAGGCGTCGGATCGGTCTGCGGGTCGAGCACCCGGAAGCCGAGCGCCTCGAGGAAGGTGCGCGCGAGGGCGCGATCACCCGGCGCATACACGAACTCCACGTGATTGAGGAGGTGCACGCCCTTTCGATCGAGGGGGCGCGCGGTCATGCGTTCGTCTCCGCGTCGTCGGGAAAGAGCGGAGCCGGGTCACCCGGGTCGGCGGCGCCCGAGGGCAGGCTGCCGTCGACGTCGGTGAAGCCGTACTCGTCCGCGAGGGCGCGGGTCGTGAGCACGCGCCCGTTCTTCGCCATGCGATCTGCGTCTGTGAGGATCGCGGCGATCCCCCGACCGGCGAAGCGCGGGGACTCGGCGCCGTCGAAGTCGAGGTTCCACTCTTCCGCATCGAGGGCGAGCAGCCGCTCCGTGGTCACGAACGAGGGCCAGATCGCCGCGGTCATTACGCCGTGCGGACCGAGCTCGTGACCGCAATCGCGCGCGGTTCGATCGAGGGCGCTCTTCGCGGCGCCGTAGGCGGGGTGGAGCGTGTAGTACCGCGCGCCCTCCGAGCTCACGAAGGCGATCATCCCCTGCTTCTGCCGGATCATGATCGGCGCGGCATACCAGGTCCCGACGTAGGCGGAGCGAACGCCGACCTCGTGCATGTCGTCCCAGCAGTCGAGGCCCGTCTCCCAGAACGGGAGCTGCGGATCCATGTCGTCCGGAATCAGGAACGCGTTGTTCACGAGCAGGTCGAGGCGATCGCGTTCGGCGACGACGCGCTCGAAGACCGCGCCCACCTGCGCGTCGTCGCGGTGGTCACAGACGACGCCCTCGATCTTCCCGCCGAGGGCGCGCGCCTCCTCGAGGGTCGATTCGAGGCTCCCGGGCCACCGGCTGTCGCCCTCGTGTTCGGTGCGGCCGGTGATCGTCACGTGAGCGCCCTGGGCCGCGAGCTCCACGGCAACGCCCCGCCCGACGCCACGGGTGGCGCCGGTCACGATCGCAGTCATGCCGTCGAGGCGAAGCACGCTCCGAGCCTAGCCGACGAATGCGCTCCGAGGCCGCGACCCGGTATGCTCCCGCCATGTCCACCCCCGAGACCCTCGACGCCTACTTCGACGCCGGCGAGGCGCGCGCCCGTACACTCGGCAACCGTGGCCCGCTCCAATTCACCGACGACGGCGCGCTGCTGCCGGAGATCATCGCCGCCTATCGCGAGACCGGCTTCTACGTATTCGAAGGTGCGATCGACGCCGACGAGCTCGGTGAGCTGAATGCCGACCTCGCGGATCTCCTCGACCGCGCCCCGGCCGACGAGGGCGCGAGCGTCGATCGCAAGGGGCGACCCCTCGATCCCGGACTGCCGAACTGCCAATGGGCCGAGGCGCTGGGCGATCCCTGGGGCGGCACGAAGCTGCTGAACGGACGCCATCCCGTCCAGATGGAGGACCTCTCCGAATCGGCCGCCGCGCCGAAGAAGTCGATCTTCCTGTTCCTGGGCATGTTCGAGGCGATGGAATCGGCGCTCCGCCTCTCCGCCCATCCGAGCATGCTGCGCGTGGCCGAGTCCCTGAACGGTCCGGACTTCGTGCCCTACAACGATTCGATCTTCCTGAAGGAGCCCGGGCTGGGTGCTGCGGTCGCGTGGCATCAGGACGGCACGACCCATTGGGAGAGTCCCGACTGGGATCCCGACATCCACGGCGTGAACTTCATGGCCCAGCTCGCCCGCACCACGGCCGCGAACGGCTTGTGGGTCCTGCCGGGCAGCCATCGCGCGGGCCACATCGACATCCCAGACCTCGTCGCGGCGCAGGGTGGCTCCACTCGCCTCCCCGAGGCGGTCCCGATGTTATGCGAGCCCGGAGACATCGCGATCTGCAACCGCCAATGCCTGCACGGCTCCTTCGCCAACGCCTCCCCCGACCGTCGCGTCACCTTCGTCTGGGGCTTCTTCCGGCGCGAGGCCGTGCTCGGTGCCGAGGTCGACATGCCCGCCACCCGTCCCGGCCAGCCCCCCGAGCGGCGCCAGTACACCGACGACGACATCCGGGAACGCGCCGAGCTCGTCCAGCTCGCGATCGATGCGCGGAGCGCGCATCGGCCGGACGAAATCCCGTACGCCTATCCGCCCGGCGCGCGCGTGGCCGGCCGATTCCCGGACGAGGCTTCCCGCGCGGAAGCGCTTCGGGGCTATCGCGACGGCACGATCTTCCTCTGAGGCCACGCGAGGGCGCGGACGCCGGGTTCTGGACGCGGCGTCCCGCGATCGGGCCTTCCCGGACGCGCGCTCGCGGGTACGCTCCGTCCACCGTATCGAGCCGCCCGGCCTTCACGGAGCACCCCACATGATTCTCGAGCAACTCGAACGCGGACTCTTCTCCGCCGTCAACGCGGTCGTGCGTCCCGCCGTCCGACGCGGCTTCGCCTCGCCCTGCGGGTCCCCGGTCGGCCTCGTCATGCTCGAACACACCGGACGCAAGAGCGGTCGCACGTACGAGTCGCCTTTGCTGGCGCTTCGTCTCGGGCGACGCGTGCTGGTCTCGACCGTGCGCGACGAAGCATCGCAGTGGATCCGCAACCTCGAAGCCGACGAGGACGCGCACCTCTGGCTGAACGGCCGGCGTCGCGCGGTGCGCGCCGAGGTCGTGCGCGGCCCCGGCCTGACGGTCTCGGTGCTCGAGCCGGCCTAGCGCAGCCGCGCGCCCAGAAGCCCGCATCGGAGATCCTCCGCATGCCCGAGTTCCTCCAGCCCGACGCACGCATCGAGGCGCATCGCGCGAAGTGGCGTTTCCGGGGCCAGACGCGTCCGCCCTTCGCGCGCATCCCGGGCGCCTGCGAAGAGTCCGTCTGGGACTATCCCCGGCCTCCGCGGATCGACCCGGAGCGCCGCGCCATCGACGTTCGCTCCGGCGCGCGCGTCCTCGCAGAATCGACCCTCGGCCTCCGCGTCCTCGAGACCGCGAGCCCGCCCACCGTCTACGTTCCCCCCGCCGACGTGCACACCGAGCTGCTCGTCCCGAGTGGCGCGCGCTCCCTCTGCGAGTGGAAGGGCGAAGCCATCGACTACGACCTCGTCGACGGGCCCGCCTCGGTCGCCTGGTCCTATCCGCGGGTGTTCCCCGAGTTCGAAGCCATCGCGGGCTGGTTCGCGTTCTACCCGGCGCGCGTGGCGTGCACGCTCGGAGGCGAACGGGTCCGCCCGCAGCCGGGCGACTACTACGGCGGGTGGCTGACCGACGAGATCGTGGGCCCGGTCAAGGGCGAGGCCGGCGTCGTCGACGACTGAGTCAGCCCGTCTTCGCCAGCGCCCGGGTCAGGGCGTCGTGGAAGAGGACGCACCCGGCTTCGTTGCGTCCGAGGAGCGTGTGGTCGACGCGGCCCGACTGCAGGCTGCGGTGGACGCGGGCGGCTTCCGGGTAGTCCTCGTCGGCGGTGATGCCATTCGCGAAGTCGAACTGCTCGTCGAGCCGCGCGCGCTCCGTAGCGGACTCGACGGGCCCCCGCGTGAAGAGCGCCTGCGTGACCGCGGTCTCGTCCGGGGAGATCGGCGCGAAGCGCGAAACCGCGAGCACGCCGTGGTAGTGGCTCAGGATCCGATCGGGCGCGAGGAAGTACTGGACGACGGCGTTCCCGAAGAGATCGCGCTCCGACGCGACGCGGCCCTCCTGGTCGAGGATCGACTTCATGGGGACGACGTGCCGGTTGTGCGGTCCGAAGCCGTGAGCGCTCGCCGCGATGCCGAGATACTGGGGCGCGAGGGATTCCCGGTGGAGCGGGAACACGTGGTAGGACTCGAAGAAGGTCTCGAGCAGGAGCTTCCAGTTCCCGGCGAAGCGGTCGGTTCGCTCCGCGAAGGGGACGAAGTCGCCGTAGCCGTTCGAATCGATCTCTTCAGTGAGCCCGTTCAGCCATCCGCGCGCGTCAGCCGCTGTCGCCTCGCGCCGCGGATCGACGACGACCAATCCCGCGGACTCATCGACCGCCAGGGACCGCAGCCCGCGCTCTTCGGAGTCCACCGACGCGAAGCCCTCGCAGGCGTTCGGTTGACCGGTCAGCCGACCGTCCCGCGTGTCGTAGCTCCACCCGTGAAACGGGCAGGCGAAGATGCGCGCGGCGTGCCCGCGGCCGCGCACGACCGGCGCGGCGCGATGGCGACAGATGTTCTCGTAGGCGGCGACGGTGCCGTCCGGCCGTCGCACGACGACGATCGGGATCCCGCCGACCGCGTAGCTCACGAAGTCCCCCGGTCGGGACAGCTCACTCGAGAGCACCGCGAGATGCGGCTGACCGAGGAACCAGGCGTCGCGTTCGGCGCGTTCGTGATCGGGGTCGAGATAGTGCGCGACCGGGATCCGGCGCACGTCGTCCGCCATCGCCGTCGAGCCCGCCGCGTGCGCTGCGAGCACTTCGTCGATCAACGCGAGCTCGACGTCGCGCTGCATCAGTCGTCGCCTCCGCCGGCCTTCGGCCGCGTGCTCGCGCACACGAACGAGGTCGCGAAGCGGAGGTCGAGGAAGTCTTCGTGCGAGCTGAAGGCGCGCTGGTCCTCTTCACTCGGGAAGTAGCGGTCGACGAAGTCGTCGGTGGTCCGGAACCACAGCTCGGAGATCGCGAGGACCCCCTTCGCTTCGGGTGCATCGCCGTGGATCGCTTCGACGTCGTTCTGCACGTACTGCCACAGCGCGGGCATGTACTTGCTCGCGACACCGACGTGGTGACGATAGTTCGACCGGAACGCTTCGAGGGAGTAGCCCTCGGAGCCGTGCAGGAACGAGACCTGCTTCACGACGTCGTCCGGTGCGCTCTCGTCGCCCGAGCCCGCCGGCCAACCGACCGTCTCCGCGACGGTGTACCGGAAGGTCTCCTCGAAGCTCGTCGCCCACGCCGCGGGCAGCGCCGCTCCGATCGGGAGCCACGCGAGCGCATCGATCGTGATCGGGAACTCGAAGTCGAAGCGCGCCCGCGCGGCCGCGGAGGGATGCGGCAGGTCGAGGGTGGCGATGTCGCCAGCGGCCGCGCCCACACGCTCGACGACCCGCTCGAGGCCGTGCTCCCCGAGCTCGATCGGTCCGCTCTTGTTCCGCAGGATCGCCAGGTCTCGCATGCGAACGAGTGTGGCGGATCGGAGCGACGGCTGTCGAGCGGGGTGTGATCAGGCAGCGAGCGAGGCGATCAGCTCGTCGCGCGACGCGCCGTGTCGGGCGAGCTTCGTGACCCGAGCGCGCGTCGCATCATCCGCGCTCATCAGCGCCTTCACCGGCACCCCCGCGGTCACCGCCGCCTTCGTCCCCTGCACCGAAGTGTCGTCGACGTTCGAAGCGAGGAAGGTCCGCGTGAAGAAGCTGTCGTCGGTCCAGTCGGCGCTGTTCATGTCGGGTTCGGCGAGCGGCGGAACCCCGAGCGTGCGTCGCGCTTCTTCGATCGGCTGCGGCAACAGCTCTTCCCACGGCACCGACTCGAAAGGAAGATGGAGACGCGCCGCGGTCCCGCGCTCCCACGCCTCGCGGAGGTAGCCGACCCAGCGCTGCCGCCCGATGTCCGGCCGCATCAAGCGCGGCGCGAGACCGAAAGGCATCCACCAGGCCATCCGCCAGGACAGGCTCATGTTGTAGGCGAGCGTGAAGAAGATGTTCAGACCTTCGCCCGCGAGGTCCGCGCCGTAGCCGGCGACGACGTGCATGAGGTCATGGGTCTGGATCCAGCGCTCGAACGCCCAGGACAGCTCTTCGTCCATCGGGATCGTGTCGAACCAGCCGTCGCGATAGACGAGCCCGGAGAGCATGTAACCCGGGATCGTCTCGGGGTGGTCCATGAAGTCGTGGAACGCACGACCGAGCGAGCCCTCCGGCATACTGCGGAGGGTCGGCATGTCGTTGAGGGCGGCGCAGAGGTCCGGGCGTTCTTCCAGGAGCCGGCTCCCGATCGGATGCGCGCGCATCGACATCCGACGCTCGTGCAGCACGGGACCCCCCAAATGCACCGCGATCCGAAACGCGCGCGAAGCGCCCCGTTCGCTGACCGGACCGGAGAGCCAGATGGCCGCGTCGCGCGCGGCGGCGGGGAAGTTTCGCTTCGGGTAGGTCGTCGCGTGTTCCATTGCAGCCTCCGGCGAAGCCACTCCGGGGACTTCATGTCGGGAGGATACCGCGGCGGCGCGAGCGACGTCTCGAGGAAGACGAATCGTCGACCGATCCGCGCGCGAGAAAAATCTCAGGATCACGACGCCGGTCGGCGGGCCCGGGAATCGCCCCTGGGCCTCTCTGCGTCGCCCGTGACGGTCAGTCGTCGAGATCGCCCGGGCGCAGGCCGAATTCCGCCAGTCGATCTTCCCAGAAGGGAAGCTCGATCAAGAGCTCTCCGAGGCGCTCGACCGCGGAGTGGTCGCTCTTCTCGTAGAGCTTCCGATGCACGACGGCGCGGCAATAGAACGCCATCGCGTTGTCGGGGCCCGCCACGTCGGTGATGTGCTTCAAGTAGCGGTAGGCCTGCTTCAGCTTCTCCGGACGCTCCTCACGGAGTGTGCGCATGAAGTTCAGGTGAAAATGCATGTACACCCAGATTCGATCGAGCTCTGCATCCGTCGGAATCGCGTCCGGATCAGCGTCGTCGAATACATCGACGATCGAACGGTCGAGGCTGAACTGTGAAGCCTTGTGCGTTTCCCTGAGCTTGTCGTGCTTGGACTTGCTCAGGTAGGCACCCCCGGTCGCGTAGTGCTTGGCCCCGAAAATCTGCTTGGTCTTCAGCCTCCGCTCCTCGTCGCTGGCCTGGCGGAAGAGTGGCGTGTTCGGAAGATTGTTCAGCTTCGAGATCACGTGCCAATCGAGCGCCATCTCGCGAGCGACCTCGAAGGTCTCGCGAATCATCCGGTAGGTCTCACCGGGGAAGCCGATCATCAGAAAGACACGTGCGTTGATCGTCTCGAACTGCCGCAGGCGTTCCGCGGCTCGCATGAATACGTCGACGGTCCCCGGCTTACGGATCCGCTTCAGGATCTCTGGATTGCCGGACTCCATTCCGAGTACCAGTCCCATGCAACCGGCCTCCGCGGCGGCGGCGAGCACTTCGTCCTTGCACGCAGCGGCGATCACTCCGTTGCTGCAATCCCAGCTCAAGCCCAATTCGCGATCGATCATTCCGTCGAAGAGCTCGATCGACCGACGCCGGTCGTAGAGGAAGTCGTCGTCCAGCCACATGAGGTGGCCGATCCCGTATTCGTCGCGCATGGCGGCGAGCTCGTCCAACATCGCGGCGACCGATCGCTGCCGGACCCCGACCCCGTTGAAGCTGCGCACGCTGCAGAAGGTGCACTGCGCGCGGCAGCCCCGGTTGAAGAGAGCGGTCGCGAATCGGGTCCCGTGCTCGACGAGCGGGTGGAACGTCCCGATCGTCCCGTGCTCGGTCAGCTCCGGCAGCTGCAACAGATCGAGCGCGGGCATTACGTCGAGGTCGGCGCCCTCTGGGACCATGCGCTTGGCGAACGTCAGATCGGAATCGGCGAGAAACGTCATCTGCGCGAGGCCTGCTTCGTCATTCCGATCGTTGACCGCGCGAACGAACGCCGCGAGGGCGAGTTCCGATTCGAACGAGAACAGCGCGTCCACGGCAGAGAACTCGGTGACGATCCGATCTCGAGTGGTCGCGTCCTGGAGAGCGTTGGTGATGTGGACCCCGCCAGCTACGAGCGGAAGATGCGGGTGGATCCGCCGGACCTCGGAGCAGACGTTCACGGCCGATGCATGCGTGGCGGAGAACATGCAGGTCACCCCGACGAGGTCGGGTCGGAAAGCGCGCAGCTCCTTGGCGATCGCATCGCCTACCACCTCGTCGTAGTCGAAGACGTCCTCGTCGATGCCGCTCCGGGTCGTCTTCAGCAGATGGTGGTGAAGGTTCAGAATCGAGACCTCGATCCCACCCGCGCGAAGATGACTCGCAAGCACCCCCAATCCGTACGGCGGGAAATTCTCGTAGCGCCCCTTCTGCGCGAATCGGAAGCTGAACGCGTCCGCCGCCAAATTCGGAGGAACGATCAGGAGCACCCGCTCGATCTCTCGTGCCGGAAAGAGGCGATCGAGCTCCGCCTGAAGCGTCTCCGAGACATCCGAGACGATCGGCAGGGGAACGATCTCCGCCCTGGTCTCGGATGAACTCCGTTGCTCTGCCATTTCGATCTCCCCGCGCAACGCGTCGCATGGCGAAGCCGGATCGGCCTCACCGATGCGCAGGTGATCGGCAGAATGACGTCCGCCGCTTAGCTCGACGACGGAGTTCTTCGATCCCTGCGGAATACGCCCGGCCGTGCGTCGGGGGTTCCACGGAGAGACCGATAGGGCGGGCCCCGGAATGATCCGTAGACCATGTGTCCGGAATGGACCGACCGCTGGTAGCGGAGGTGGGCGAATGACCCGGGCAGAACGATGCCGACCGGCCGACGCTTCCCTGCCAGTTGGCCAGCGAGCACCGTCGCCAGCTCACGGCCGACTTCCACCGGCATTCAACTACCTGAATTAGCAAGGGTTTACGGATTTTCTGCCCTAAGGTAACTTTCCTTTCCTTAAAGCAGGGGATGACTGTGCGCGAAGTGACTGCCGATCAGATTCAGGCGCGCCTGCGCGTGGAGAATCCGTGGTGGGAAGCGCCTCACGAAATCGACGCCTCGTACCGCGCGATGGGACGGCGCGGCTACTTCGACCGCTTCTTCAACTTGGTACGACAGACCGATGTCCGGCGGGCGGTGGTCCTGATGGGCCCTCGCCGAGTCGGCAAGACGGTCATGATCTACCAGGCCATTCAGGCGCTTCTCGAGGAGGGCGTTCCGGCCGACCGCCTCTGTTACTTGTCGCTCGAACAGCCGCTCTACAACAAGCAGTCGCTCGAGGAACTACTGAATCACTTTCTCGAGATCTGCGATTCCGACCCGAAGACGCTTCGATTCCTGTTCATCGATGAGATCCAGTATCTGAAGGACTGGGAAGTCCATCTCAAATCCCTCGTCGATACCTACGCGAACATCAAGTGCACGGTCTCGGGATCCGCGGCCGCTGCTCTCCGGCTCAAGAGCGTCGAGTCGGGCGCTGGCCGATTCACCGACTTCCTCTTGCCGCCGCTTACGTTTCACGAGTTTCTCGACCTTCGTGGACGCAGCGGTCTCGTCGAGGAACAGGCCGGAAACTACGTCGCTCCCGACCTCGATGAACTCAACACCGATTTCATCAAGTATCTGAACTTCGGCGGTTACCCCGAGGTCGGACTCTCGAAGTCGATTCAGCGGGACATGGACCGCTACGTCAAGAGCGACATCATCGAGAAGGTCCTGCTCCGGGATCTACCCAGCCTCTACGGAATTCAGGACATCCAGGAGCTGAACTCGCTCTTCACGGTGCTCGCCTACAACACTTCGCTCGAAGTGAGCCTCGACAGCCTGGCACAGAAGTCGGGCGTGGCGAAGCAAACGCTCAAGAGGTACATCGAGTACCTCGAAGCCGCATTCCTCGTACGGGTCGTTCATCGCATTGACCGAAACGCGAAGAAGTTTCGCCGAGCCAACTTCTTCAAGGTCTATCTCACGCATCCATCGCTCCGAAGCGCGATGTTCGATCTCGTCGATGAGGAGCACGAAGACATGGGTCAGATGGTGGAAACCGCCGTATGCGCTCAGTGGTTCCACTCCACGGAACCGATCTACTATGCGCGATGGGATGGGGGAGAGGTCGACATCGTGTGGCTCAACGAAGCGCAGGAACCGCGGCGCTGTGTCGATGTGAAATGGAGCGATCGGTTCGTCAGCCGTCCCGAGGAGCTCAAGAGCCTGAAGTCCTTTTGCCGAGCGCACCCCCGCGTTCATGCCGCGACGACGACCATCTCGCTCACCGCACACCGCGAGATCGGTGCGGTCGACGCGAGCTTCTTTCCGGCCAGCCTCTACTGCTACATCGTCGGCAAGAACGTGGTCCGAAATCGGGATTGGTCGGTGGACATCGGCGTTCCCCGCCCGCGCGACGACGTCGAGAGCGACCAGACCGAGCTGCCGCTCTGAGCGCATACGCGGCGCGGCGGCGGCGCGCGCCGGATTCAGGTTCCGCGACGCGGACCGAGTCGCGACACGTCGTTCCGGAATGGACCTGGGAAGATCATGGCGCGCCCGGCACGACTCGAACGTGCGACCCCTAGCTCCGCAAGCTAGTGCTCTATCCAACTGAGCTACGGGCGCGCAGATCTTCCGGCGATGGCCTCGACGGGGTGAGCCCCGGGGCCATCGGACGGCGGAACTTAGCGGTTCCGCCGGGATGCGCCTAGACCCTGTGTGGCAGACCGTCCCGGAACGGAGGCGAAGTCGATAAACGGCTGGATTCGGTCGCGTTTTCGGCGTTCCGATCGTGCCGCCGTTCGGCCGCGGACGGCGCTTCGAGCTTGAGATTCCGCGCCTCCCCGGTAGGTTGTCCCTCACGCAGCGCACGATGCGCTTCGAGGGTCCGCTTGGTCCGCAGATACGCCCTGATGACGGTTCTCCTCCTCTACATGGGGGTGCTCGTCCTGTCCGCCTGGCAGGCGGAGGTCCGGCCGACCTTCCTCGATCGCGCGCACGACGCGGTCTACGAGACCCTTGAGTCGGTCGGGATCCGCGCCGGGATGCCCGTCTTCATCGGCAGCGCGAAGCCGATGGAATCGTTGATCCGTGCGCGCTGCACGATCGTGACCGGGATCGACGCGGAGGGACGGCGGACGCGGCTGCATCCCGACGCCTGTCCGCCGGAAGGACTGCGCTGGAAGCCGGTCGTGTACGACCACATGATCGTGCACTGGACGCAGGCCGTGGACGTCGGCGATCGGCAGGCGAACCTGGTCGCGATCGCCGACCACTTCTGTCACCGGCCCGGCGCCGAACACTACGTCTCGATCCGGATCGAGAAGGAGCTGCCCGTCGTCGACTACCTGACCGGCGAGTACGAGACGCACGGGGAGCTGCTCGGCACCGTGCGCTGTCGTCGCGGAGCACCCGAAGCGCCCGCCGACGGGAGCGCCATCAGTGGGAGCGCCGACAATGGGAGCGCCGCTGATGGGTGAGTTGCGCGAGCTCTTCCGGGACCTCTTCGCCGCGACCGAGCGCTGGCTCTTCGATCCGGTCCCGAGTCACGCGCTGCTGATCAACCGCGTGGGCCTCGGGCTCGTCCTCTTCCTCGCCTACGGGTCGCGCATCGGCATGATCGACGTGCTCTACGGACCCGAGGGCATGGTCGGCGCCGCTTTCTTCGAGCGCTATCCGGAAGAGCCTAACGTCGGATGGCCCGGGGTGTACGCGTTCACCCAACTTCGCCACGTGCAGTCGGTCGAATTCATCTACGCGCTCTACACGCTCCTGCTCGCGAGCTCCCTCGCCTTCGCCGCCGGGCTCTGGCCCCGCGTGACGGGCACCGCCGCCCTCGTCCTCCACATCCTCTTCGTCGGCCGCAATCCCGGCGCGACCTGGGGCTGGGCGACGATGATCAAGCCCTTCCTCTTCTACGCGATCTTGGCCGCACGCCGCGACCAATGGTCGATCCTGCACGCGATTCGGGCGCGTCGCGGCGTGTCTGGCCCCCCGATCGAATGGACGATCGCCGGCTGGCCCCTGCGCCTGCTGCAAGTCCACGTCGCCTGCGTGTTCTTCGTGTTGTGGGATCGCTTCGACGAGGGCAGCTGGCTCGAAGGCCAGATGCTCTCGGCGGCCCTCGTGAGCCGCGATTGGGGCCGGCTCGACGTCGACTGGTTCCCCTATTTCGAATGGCTGGAATTCTTCGGCGTCGCAGCGCTCGTACTCGAATGCGGGGCGGCGATCATGCTCTGGGTCCCGAAGGTCGGGCGCTGGTGGGCGCTCGCCTTGATCGGCATGTTCGCGACGCTCGTCGTCACGACGGCGGTCGGCTGGTGGGACTTCATGATGCTCTTCGCGCTCACCGCGTTCCTGCCGAACGAGTGGCTCGCGGCGATGCTGCGCCCGATCGGGATGGCCCCCGCGGAGGGCGCCGTCACCTAGGGGTTCGCGTGGAGCGTGCGCTCCAATACCGGCTCCGCCACGCAGCGACGGGCCCCGAACTCCCTATCGAGGGGCTTGCTCCCGCATGCGCTCCCGGTCGCTCCGCGCCGCGTAGTTGAAGAACGGGAATGCCGGAAAGAACCCGTTCTCGGCCATGTTGATGAAGCCGAACTGGAAGCCCTCGATCCGCTTCGTGATGTTGATGAAGCCGATCTGGACCTTCGACTGCTCCGACACGTTGACGCCGCCGACGTCGAGCGCCGTCGTACCGTCGGAGATCTGGATGAAGCCCAGGTTGAGGGCGCCGGGCGTGTCGCGAACCATGTTCACGAACGCGCCGTTCATGCCCGAGTCCCGGCCCGTGTGGAAGTTCACGAACGCGAGGTTCACGGCGCCGTCGGAGCGCTCGGTGACACGGCTGATCCCGAAGACCAGCCCGAGCCCGGAGCGATGCTTCGTCTGGCTGACTGCACCGAGACCGAGGTCGAAATAGCGGACCCGGTCGTTGTTGCCCCAGAACATCGAGATCCGGGCATCGGCCTCGGGATCCTCGGGAAAGTTCCGCTCGGGAAGCGCGAACTGGAACGCGGCTTCGGCCGAGGCGATGGCAGGAACGAGGAAGCTCGAGGCGAGCACGAGCAGGACGGCTTGGCGGATCATGGCGACTCCTCCGACGGGGCGATGGGGCGATGGGGCGATGACGCGATGGGGCGACAGGGCTCGCGGAGCGCGCACGCGCTCCGGAGAGGCTCGGGGGAGGCGCACGCACGATAGCGCACCGCCACTCGTACGATCGACTCTGCGTACCCGCATCCTGCGCGGCCATCGCGTACCGTCGTCACACACGACGAAGAGAAGGGTAGACCCATGAGCGACGCAGAAGGATCGATCTCGACCGAGGTGCGGGACCACCTCTTCCTGATCGGGCTGAATCGGCCCGCGAAGTACAACGGCTACACGCCGACCATGGCGAAGCAGCTCGTCGACGCGATGACCCGCCTCGACGAGGACGACGACCTCTGGGTCGGCGTGATCTTCGGCCACGGCGACCACTTCACGGCCGGCCTCGATCTCCCCAAGTGGACGGGCCGCATGGAGACGGGCGGCTCGGGCACGGACAGCGAGTCCGACGAGCCGCGCCTCGACATCGTCGGCCTCGGCCGTGCCTGCCGAAAGCCGATCGTCACCGCCTGCCACGGCATCTCCTTCACGTTCGGGATCGAGCTCGCCCTCGGCGGCGACATCGTGATCGCCGCGGACAACTGCCGCTTCTCCCAGCTCGAGCCCAAGCGGGCGATCCACGCGACGGGCGGCGCGACGATCCGCTTCGTCCAGCGCTGCGGCTGGGGCAACGCCATGTACCACTTGCTCACCGCGGACGAGTTCGACGCGCAGGAGGCCCTTCGCATCGGTCTCGTGCAGGAAGTCGTGCCGCTCGGTCGGCAACTCGATCGCGCGATCGAGATCGCCGACCAGATCGCGGCGTGCGCGCCGCTCGCCGTGCAGGCAACGAAGGCCTCGTCGCGGCGTTACCTCCTGGAGGGCCACCAGGCGGCGGTCGACGCGCTGGCGGCGGTCCAGAAAGAGCTGCTGGCGAGCGAGGACGCGAAGGAAGGCGTGCAGTCCTTCGTCGAGCGGCGGACGGCGCAGTTCAAGGGGCGTTAGGCGGGGTCAATCGGGCGCCCGAAACTCGAACCCCGGCCAGCCGTCCGCGACCGTCTTCTCGCAGATCTCGCGGTAGATCGCGACGCCCGCGACGTAGGGCATGAACACCCGGGGCTTGCCGGGAACGTTCGCGCCGAGATACCACGAGCCCGCCTTCGGCATGAGCGTCTCGCCAGCGGCCTCGTTGACGTGGGCGACCCAGCCTTCCTGCGCCTCGGGCGACGCTTCGACCGACGTCGCGTTCCGTGACTCCATCTCCGCGAGGCAGTCCATGATCAGATCGACGTGCTGCTCGATCGACACGACCATGTTCGATAGGACCGACGGGCTCCCGGGACCGGTGATCGTGAACAGGTTCGGGAAGCCCGAAACCATCAGGCCGAGATAGGCGCGGGGCCCGGCCTTCCATGCGTCCGTGAGCGTCGTCCCTCCCGAGCCGCGCACGTCGATCTTCGAGAGCGCGCCGGTCATCGCGTCGAATCCCGTCGCCAGGACGAGCGCGTCGAGCTCGACGGAACCCCCGTCCCCGGCCAACTCCACGCCGGTCGACGTGATGCGCTCGATCGGCGTCTTCTGCAGATCGACCAGGCGGACATCGTCGCGGTTGTAGGTCGCGTAGTAGTCCGTATCCACGCACAGGCGCTTCGTCCCGATCGGGTACGACTGCGGACAGAGCGTTTCGGCGGTCTCGGGGTCCTCGACGATCTCGCGGATCTTGCGATGCACGAATCGGGCGAGCCGAGCGTTCGCTTCTTCGCTGATCAACACGTCCTCGGCGACGCGAAGCAACATGATGCCGCCGATCGACCAGAAGTGTTCGCAGACCTCGTCGAACCGCTCGTCGTCGCATTCGAGTCCGGACGTGAGGAGCGGCTCGAACTCCTTCGGCACGACTTCGAGATCACCGAATCCGGACGTCAGCCCGAGTCGGTGGAGCCGACGATGCTCCCGGTAGTTCTCCTTGAAGGCCGCCGCGAACTCGGGGTCGAGATCGCGATTGTGAGCCGGCACGGCGAAGTTCGGCGTGCGCTGGAACACCGTCAGGTGGTCGGCCTCCTCGGCGATCAGCGGGATCGACTGGATCGCCGACGAGCCCGTCCCGATCACGCCGACGCGCTGGCCCGAGAAGTCGACCCCTTCGTGAGGCCAGAGTCCGGTGAAGTAGTGGGGGCCGCCGAAGTCGTCGAGACCCTCGATGTCGGGGATCAGCGGGACCGACAGGCAGCCGGTCGCCATGACGACGATCGATGCACGCGCGGAGTCGCCCGCATCCGTCGTGACGCGCCACTCCCGGGTGTGCTCGTCGTAGAGCGCGGTCTCGACACGACGCTCGAAGCGGATGTCGCGACGCAGGTCGAAGCGGTCGGCGACGTGTCCGAGGTAGCGGAGAATCTCTGGCTGGGCGGAATAACGCTCCGTCCATTCCCAGTCCATCTCGAGCTCCGGTGAGAACGAAAACGAATAGGCGAGGCTCTCCGCGTCACAGCGCGCACCTGGATAGCGGTTCCAGTACCAGGTGCCGCCGACGTCGGCGCCAGCCTCGTAGACGCGCGCGGTCTTGCCAGCGAGGCGCAGGCGATGGGCCATGTAGAGGCCCGCGAATCCGGCGCCGACGATCAGGGCGTCGAACTCCGCGTCGTGGTCCGCGCCGTTCGTCGGCGCGTTCGATCGTTCGGTCATGGGTCGTGATTCCGCCTGTGCCGACCTATCCGGTCTTCTTCTTCACGACGAGCCAGAGGGCGTGCACCGTGCCGGGCAGAATGCCGAACAGGGTCAGGACGATGTTCAGGAAGAAGTGGAGCGACAAGCCCACCTGGAGGAAGGCCGCGACCGGCGGCAGGAAGATGGCGAGGACGATCTTGAGCAGGTCCATGCAGAAGCTCCTCGGTGGCCGTGGAACGCCACCCGTCGGCGCTCGATCGTAGCAGCGGCGAGGGCTCCGAAAGGGGCTGACGCAAGTCGTCGCGACTCGTCTAGAATCGATCTCCGCGCTGACGGAGCGCGACCCCACCCCCATCCGGCGGCGCCAGCCGCATTCCAGGAGTCTCCATCATGGCAACCCGCGTCGGCTTCATCGGACTCGGCGACATGGGCGGCGCGATGGCCGCCCAGCTCACGCCGGGCGGCCTCGATGCCTGCGTCTTCGACTTGAACCCCGTGCCCGTGAAGGAGCTCGCCGAGGCGGGCGCGACCGCGGGCGCCAGCTGCCGTGAAGTCGGCGCGCACTCGGAGATCCTGTCGATCTGCGTCCCGGCGGACGCCCACGTCGAGGCGGTGCTCCTCGGCGAGGACGGCGCACTCGCGACGATGGCCGAAGGCAGCGTCGTGTTGATCCACAGCACGGTGCAGCCGGACACGATCGAGAAGGTGGCCGCGGCCGCGAACGAGCGCGGCGTCGGGCTGATCGACGTCTGCGTGACCGGTGGGCGGGCGTCCGCCGAGGTCGGCGCGCTCACGCTCCTGGTCGGCGGCGACGAGGCGCTCGTCGAGAAGGCCCGTCCCGCCCTCGACGTCTACGGAAAGGCGATCCTGCACGCGGGGCCGCTCGGATCGGGCGCCAAGCTCAAGCTCGCAGTCAACTTGATGACGTACGTGAACTGGGCCGCGGTCTTCGAGGGCTACCAGCTCGCAGAAGCCTCCGGGCTCGACCCGGAAGTCTTCGTCAACGCGGTCAAATCGAACGGACAGCTCTCCGCGATGCAGGAGACCTTTCTCGCCACGGTCCGGATGCCGGAAGAGGCGGCTGCGTCCGAACCGTTCCAGGCCTTCGTCACGATGCAGATGCACACCGCGGAGAAGGACCTCGCCCACGCCCTGGAGCTCGGGCGCAAGAGCGGGATCGCGCTGCCCTCCGCCGCCCTGGTCTCCCAGGACATGGCGCGGATCTATCGCGTGAAGGATGACGGCCGCCGTTAGGCGCCCGCCCGTCACCGCTCTTCGGGCTTACCCGAAGGCGCCGACGTCGCGCAGCTTCGCGATCTCGTCCGAGCTCTTGCCGAGGACGTTCGAGATCACCTGATCGGTGTTCTCGCCGAGCTCCGGCGCCTTCGTCGGACACGGCGGCAGCTCGCCGTTCACGTAGACCGGTAGCGGTAGCTGCTCGCAGCCGACCTTCTCGGTCGGGTAGAAGCCCATGCGGTGCTGGAACTGCGGGTCGTCGCCGATGTTCGCGGGCGTGTTGAACGGGGCGATCGTCGTGTTGAACTCGTTCGAGAACTTCAGCCACTCGTCGCACGTGCGGGTCAGGAAGATCTTCTTGAGCTCGAGCTGGAGCTCTTCGTTGCCGCGGGCGTGGTCCGCGTACTTGCTGCCCGGCCACTTCTCGAAGAGATCCATCCGGTCGACGCCCTCGCAGAAGTTCTTCCAGAACGCCTGCTCCGACGCCATGAAGAGGACGTGGCCGTCCTTCGCTTCGTAGGCCTGGTAGCGGACGCCTTCCCACATGCCAGCGAGGCCGGCGGGGCGGCGGACGTAGTCGTCGGAGGGGTTGCCCGTGACCTCGCTCTCGGGGCGGAGGTACGCGCGCTCGGACTCGATCCGGTACCAGTCCATGTACGCGGACGCGTCGGACTGGGCCATCTCCATCTCGCAGCCTTCGCCCGTCTCGCGGGCCTTGATCACGCCCGCGAGGATCGCGATCGCGCCGACCATCGGACCGACGTTGATGCCGACGTTGGGCATCGTCGGCGGGATGCGCTTGAAGCCCTTCTCGTCTTCCATCGGCTGCACGATGCCCGACCAGGTGTCGTAGGCGATGCCGTGGCTCGGCATGTCCTTGTAGGGGCCGGTCGCGCCGTAGCCGGAGAGCGTCGCGAACACGATCTTCGGGTTGACCTTCTTGAGGTCCTCGTAGCCGAGGCCGAGCTTCGCGAGGGATCCGGGGCGCATCGCCTCGACGACGACGTCCGCGCTCGCGACCAGGTCCTTGTAGAGCTGCTTGCCTTCGTCGCTCTTCAGGTTGAGCGTGATGCTCTTCTTGCCGCGATGGGTGTGGAGATGGAGGAGCGAGACGCCTTCGACGATCGGCCAGGTCATCGCGCGGATGTAGTCACCCGACGGCGGCTCGACCTTGATCACGTCGGCGCCGAGGTCGGCGAAGAACGTGGCGACGTGACCCGGGCCGAGCAGGCTCGACTCGATCACGCGGACGCCGGACAGGAGGTTGTTGTCGTCGCTCATGGGGGTCGTCTCTCCATCTATGGGCAATCGGGGTTGGGGCGCTCCGGGCGCGAGACGCGGCCACGGATAAACGGTACGGACCGTCTCGTAATGCGGTCGAGGCCAATCCTAACGGGTCCGCGCGAGGTCGGCACGTGGGGTGCCGCCCCGATCGGAACGTCCCACGGGGCTCGACTCAGGGGCCATCGTCCCCCTGCCCGATCGCGGATAGGAAGGCCGCCCGGCCCCGCCCCTACTTCCGCCCGCGCTTCTCCCGGTACTTCTTCCAGCGCTCGGCCGCCTCACGCAGCTCCGGCTGCAGCTCGAAGACCGGCTCCATCTTCGCCCACGCCTCTTCCTTCTTGTACGGAATGAACTCGCGCGGGAAGTGGCCTTCGTGGGGGAGGTAGTCGCGGAGGATGCGGCGGGCGACGGTCGCCTTGTGCACTTCGTCGGCGCCGTCGGCGAGGCCCATGGTCGGCGCATCGGCATACATCGCCTGGAGCGGCGTGAGGTCCGTCGTGCCGAGGGAGCCGTGGATCTGGAGCGCGTCGAAGGAGATCTCGCGCAACACCCTGGCCATCGTGAACTTGACCGCCGCGATGTCGGTCCGCGTCTCGCGCCCCGATGTGTTGTCCATCTTCCACGCGGTCTCGAGGACGTAGAGCCGGAGCATCTTCAGCTTCGCGTAGGACTCGGCGATCTTCTCCTGCACCATCTGGTGCTCGGCGATGATCGCGCCGTGGGACTGCCGCGAGAGCGCGCGCTCGCACATCATGTCGAAGGCCAGCGTGCACTGGGCGATCGTGCGCATCGCGTGGTGGATCCGACCCCCGCCGAGTCGGCGCTGCGCCAGGACGTGCGCGCCGTTCTCCGGCCCGAGCAGATGGTCGAGGGGCACGCGCACGTCGCGGTAGAAGATGTGATTGTGGTTGCGGGGCTCGGGCATGATCTCGACGCCCTCGGCGTCCCGCGGCACGACGAACATGCCGTTCGTGCACATGACGAAGAGGATGTCGGCGACGCGACCCGCCGAGGTGAACCACTTCTCGCCGTTGATCACCCACTCGTCGCCGTCCTTCACGGCGGTGGTCTTGAAGAGCGACGGATCCGATCCGCCCTGGGGCTCGGTCATCGAGTAGGCGGAGAACATCTCCTGGTTGAGGAGCGGCTCGAGCCAGCGCTTCTTCTGCTCCTCGGTCCCGTGGGCCGCGAGCATCTCCATGTTGCCGGTGTCCGGCGCGGCCGCGCCGAAGAGCTGGGGCGCCGCGGGATACTTGCCGAGGATCTCGTTCACGAGGCCGAGCTTGAGCTGACCGAAGCCGGGCCCGCCGAGCTCTTCGTCGAGGAAGAGCGCCCAGAGCCCCTGGTCCTTCACGTCCTGCTGGAGGTCCTTCACGTACGCGCGGACCGCCGGATCCGGAAGGCGAACTGCATGCGGGAAGATGTGGCCGAGGGGCTCGACCTTCTCCTCACAGAACTGCTGGATCCAGTCGAGCTTCTCCTGGAACTCGGGCTCGGTCGAGAAATCCCATGCCATGGCTACGAGGTCTCCATTGAGAGGGGCGGGCCGGGGGGAAGGGCAAGATTGGCCGGAGGCCGGCGGCGCCGTGGGGCTCTGAAGGTACGTGAAGTCCGCGCCGCTCGGGAAGAAAAACGCGGAACGTGAAGTTCTTCACGGAGAGCGCGCGAGGCGCCTCGTACGTTGGATTCCACACCGAGGCGCAGATTCGCCTCGCCTCCGAAAGGCCCGAACGATGCGTACGAAGCTCTCCCTCGCCTTGATCACCGCCGCGCTGATCCTGCCTGCCGCGACCCTCGCCGCCGATGGCGTCCTCGAGATCAACGCCACTTGCGCCGTGTCGACCGGATGCTTCCCGGGCGATGCGCCCGGCTATCCGGTCACGATCGATTTCGCGGGTTCCTATCGCTTGACCAGCGACCTGATCCAGAGCGAGGTCCCCCTCGTCACCACGCCGGCGACGGCGATCCTGATCGACGTCGACGACGTGACGATCGACCTCGGCGGCTTCTCGATCGGCTGCGTGAGGCTACTCGGGGGCTCCTGCTCGGGGACCGCGAAGGGGATCGAAGCCGAGTTCCATTTCGGCTGCGCGAACTGCGTGACCGCGCGACGCACGACGGTCCGCAACGGCACGATCCGTGGAATGCCGGGTGCCGGCACGGACCTGTCCGAGGGCGCCATCGTCGAGAACGTGCGTGCAGCGGAGAATTCCACTGGAATCGATGTCGGTTCGGGGTCGCTCGTCCGCGACGTGGTCGCGATCGGAAACACCGCGGCCGGAATCAACACGTCGGGATCCAGCCTCGTGGTCGACTCGATCGCGAAGTCGAACGGGACGGGCATCTCGGTCGGCGAGAACTCCCTCGTGCGATCGAGCGTCGCCACCTTCAACACCGGCAACGGCATCACCGCGTTCGCGAATTCGCTGATTCTGCAGAGCGTCTCGAACGCCAATGGCGGCCGGGGCCTGTTGCCCAGCGCGACGGGCGCCTACCGCGAAGTGATGGCGACCGGAAACGGTGGACCCGACGTCACTACGCCCTCGATCGACCTCGGAGACAACACGTGCGGCGGCACGCTCGGCTGCCCCTGACAGCCTAGAGCGACTTCTTCGGGTCGAGCCCCTGCGGTGCTGCGCGGACCATACTGTCCTGCGAAAACGTCGAGACCAGCCGACCCTCGCGATCGAAGACGCGCCCTTCGCCGTAGACGCGGCCGCGTCCGGTCGCCGTCGCAGACTGACGGACGAGGTGCCAGTCCGTGAGATCGAAGCGGTCCTGGAAGTGCACGGTGTGCGCGATCACGCCGGTCGAGAGCGTTCGATGGGCGTCTTCGATCCGGATCACGTCCGAGTGCGGGCGGAGGGCGAGGCCGATGATCTCCCCGGGCTGCGACCAGGCCAGCACCGCCTGCTGCGCCGCGACACTCGGAAGCGACGGCGCATAGCGAAGCCAGAAGTCGAGGCGCGGCGTGCCGTCGTCGGCGACGGCGGTCTGCGCCGGCGCGGTTCGCGTCTCGGTCCCGGGGAAGCATTGCGAACCGGCGTCCGGCTCCAACTCTTCGGGTGAGATCGGCTGGGGCTCGAGCGCCGGTCCGTGACGGATCAGGTCCGGCTCGTCCCCACTCATGAGGAGCAGCCCCCGCGAGAGCAGTCGCTCCTCTTGATAGGCGGTCACGGTCACGCTCCCGAACGAGCGACCGGCGTGCGTCACTTCGGTCCGAAGCGTCATCGGTTGCTCGTAGGTCCCCGTCCGCGAGAAGATCGCCTGGATCGACTTCACCTCGAGGGCCTGCTCGCGGACGTCGCCGAGTTCGAGGTCCGCGGCCATGATCATCTGCGCCAGGAGCTGGCCGCTGAAGACGACGCCGCGCCCCTCCGGATCCTTGTCCGGGTGGCGCGCCGCGTAGGTGTGGTCGTCGCTCCGCTCGAGCGCGAGCACGCCCGGCAGTCCCTCGTTCACCGTCATCCCTAGCCTCTCCTAGCGCTCGCGACGCGGCGCGTGCTTCGGAAACACTGCCACGCGACGCCCGCCCACGCGAGCGGTCGAGCGGTTATGCTGAGGCCTCCTTGCTTGGACGGGCCGCGCGCCCGCGAGGAGCGTCTCGATGGGCACGTTCTCTCCCGACATCCTGACCGGCCGGGTCGCGCTGGTGACCGGCGGTGGCACCGGGATCGGCAAGGAGATCGCGCGCACCCTCGCGAGCCACGGCGCCAAGCTCTGCATCGCCGCGCGTCGCCAGGAAGTGCTCGAAGAGACGAAGCTCGAGTTCGAGAAGGAAGGCCACGAGTGCCTCGCGGTGCCCTGCGATGTGCGACAGCCGGACCAGGTCGAGATCGTGATCCAGGAGACCCTCGCCCGCTTCGACCGCCTCGACATCCTCGTGAACAACGCCGCCGGCAACTTCCCCGCGCCGATGGCCGGCATCTCCTACAACGGCTTCAAGTCGATCGTCGACATCGATCTGCTCGGCACGTACAACTTCTCGAAGGCGGCCTACGACGCCTGGCTCGGCGAACACGGCGGCAACATCGTCAACATCAGCGCGCCCTTCGAACAGATGGGCGCCGCCTATCAGGCCCACGTCGCCGCGGCCAAGAGTGGCGTCAACTCGCTCACGCGCACCTGCGCCGTCGAGTGGGGACCGAAGGGCATCCGAGCGAACGCCGTCGCCCCGGGCGCCATCGCGAGCACCGAAGGGCTCGATCGGTTCGAGTCTCTCGACGCCGCGAGCGGACTCGGGGCGCCCCTCGGCCGCCAGGGTACGAAACAGGACATCGCGAACACGGTGCTCTTCCTCGTCAGCGACGCGGCGAGCTACGTGACCGGGCAGGTGATCAGCGTCGACGGCGGATCCGGCGTCGACGGCATCAAGATGCCACTGCCCTAGCACCGCCTCGGAAGGAGGCCGACATGGCTACGAACCGCCCTCTCCGCATCATCCAATGGGCGACTGGCAGCATCGGTCGCACGGCCATCGCCGCGATCGCCGATGACCCGGGGCTCGAGATCGCGGGCCTCTGGGTGCACACCGACGCCAAGGCCGGAAAGGACGCGGGCGAGCTCGCCGGGATCGATCCCGTCGGCGTCGTCGCGACCCACGACAAGGACGCGCTGCTGGCACTCGATGCCGACTGCGTGCTCTACGCGCCGCTCCTCGCGGACGTCGACGAGATTTGCCGGATCCTCGCATCGGGCAAGAACCTCGTGACGCCGACCGGCTTCTCCTTCGTGAAGGACCCGACCCTCGCCGCGAAGCTCGACGCCGCCTGCCAGGAAGGCGGCGTGTCCTTTCACGGCAGCGGGATCCACCCCGGCTTCGCCGGCGACCGATTGCCCCTGGTCCTCTCGGCGCTCTGTCGACGGATCGACACGGTCACCGTCTACGAGATCTGCGACCTGTCGGGCGGAAGCGAGAGCGAGGAGATGATGAAGGGCCAGCTCGGCTTCGGGATGACCGCAGCAGACGCGGCCAAGGCACCGCCCGCGCTGATGGGGTTCATGAGCGGCATCTTCTACGAGTCGATGGACATGATCGCCGCGGGTCTCGGCTTCGAGCTCGACGCCTACGACCACCGCCACGAGTTCGCCCTGGCGACCCGCGACCTGCCCGTCCACTACGGGACGATCGACAAGGACCACGTCGCTGGCCAGCACTTCGAATACAGCGGCCTCGTGAACGGTCGCGAGGTCATCCAGTTCAAGACGTTCTGGAAGATGACGAACGACCCGGATGCCCTCGATCCGAACTGGCCACACGACGCGTTGCTCGAGTACGTCGTCGAAGTCGAGGGCGACCCGTCGGTCCGATGTACGCTCAGTCCGCTCGAGGCCGACACGAGCGAGCCCGGTCTGATCTGGACGGCGATGAACTGTGTCAACGCGATCGCCCCGGTCTGCGCCGCCGAGCCCGGTCTTCGGTCGACCCTCGATCTGCCGATCGTTCGAGCCGAAGGACGCTTCCGAATCGACTGATCGGGGAGGAGCGGCATGCTGCTCGAGAACAAGGTCGCGATCTTCGCGGCGATCGGTCCGGGCCTCGGTCGCGACGTCGCGCTCCTCTTTGCCCGCGAAGGCGCCGACCTCGCGATCGCCGCCCGCAGCGCCGAACGACTGGCGCGACGTCATGGAGGTGAATCTCTTCGGTGCGTTCCACCTCCTCCAGGAGGTCGTCCCCGCCATGAAGACCCGCGGAGACGGCCGGATCGTCCTGATGAACAGCGGCGCGAGCACCGACCCGCCGCCGACGCTCGGCGCCTACGCCGCGTCGAAGGCGGCGCTCGCGAGCCTGGTTCGCACCATCGACGTCGAGCGCGGCCCCTCGGCATTCGGGCGAACGGGATCCAGCTCGGCCCGATGGAAGGGGAGAACCTACGCGGCTACCTCGATGGCCTGGCGCAGGGAGCGGGTCGCACCTACGAGGAAGAGGTCGCCCTCTACAACGAGCAGTTCGCGCTCGGCTACACGCCAACGACCGAGGAATGTGCGGGCACCGCGCTCTTCCTCGCGTCCGATCTGGCGCGACCGATCACGGGCCAGAGCATCGCGGTGAACGGCGGAAAGTGGTTCCTGACCTGAGGCGAACGTCCCACTCACGTTGGTCGCCGGCCTGACCACGCCCATGACGCTCGGCCGTCGTCTGATCGGCGGGCGGCGGCAGCATCGGCAACTCGCATGAGCGGAGTGCGCAGGCAGACGCGCGACGTCGCGTCCCCCTCCGAGCGACATGAGCCAGCGCCCTTCAGCCTCGCGTGCGTCGCGTCGATCCGACGACAACCGCATCGGAACGGAGCGCGCGTGCCGGAATTCGCCTATCTCGGAGACTGTCCCCTCTTCCAGGATCTCACCCTGGATCAGCGCGCGTGCGTCTACGCCCTCTGCGACTTCAGCGAATTCGACAAGGGCGAAACGATCTTCGCCGAGGGCGATCAGTCGGACCGGCTCTACGTCGTTTGCGAAGGCGAGGTGCGCATCTCGCTCGAGACCGCCGGGGACGGTGAGGAGGCACTCGCGATCTGCAAGCCGGGAGACAGCTTCGGCGAGCTCGACCTGCTCGACGACGCGCCGGCCGAGCGGAGCGCGAGCGCGATCGCCAACTCGCCGTGCGGCCTCGCGACCCTGTCGCGATCGGCGATCGCCGAACTCTCTGCGGAGGACCCCGCGCTCGGCTACCGGCTCGCGCGCAACGCCATCGCGGCCCTCGGCGCGCGGCTCCGCCAGACGAACCAGAAGCTGCGCTTCTTCGCGGCCGCCAACCTCTTCGGCTAGCTCCTCGCCGCCGGCAGCTCGAGTGTCGCGCGTGAGCCGACGCCCGCGGTGCTCTCGAGCTCGAGGTCCCCGCCGTGCTCGCGCGCGATGCCGAGGGCGACGCTCAAGCCGAGGCCACTCCCACCCTCCTCCAGGCGCGTCGTGAAGAAGGGGTCGAAGACCTGATCGAGGTCGGCGGGCGTGATGCCCCGACCGTCGTCGCGCACCTCGATCCGCACGCGGTCGCCGTCGCGCTCGGCATCGACCTCGACCCGCCGAGAACGCGGCTTCGACTCGATGGCGTTGCGGACCAGGTTCAGCAGGACCTGTTCGATCTCGATCGAGCTCATGTCGACGTCGAGGGTCTCGTCGGCGCAGGACACGACGACCTCGACGCCCCGCTCCCCCGCATAGCTCCCGGCCAGCGCGCACGCGCGCTGGACGACGCCACGCACGTCGGCCCGCTGCTTCTCTCGCGGCTCACGCGACGCGAAGAGGAGCAAGCTGCGCACGATCTCACCGCAGCGTGCGGCCTGCTCGATGTTCGACTGCAGGACTTCCTCGACCTCGTCGAAGCTGCCGTCCTTGGCGCAGATCAACGCGTACTCCGCGGCGTTCCGGATCGAGCCGATCGGGTTGTTTATCTGATGGGCGATCCCGGCGGCCAGGGTGCCGGCGGAGGCCAGGCGATCGCTGTGGCGCACCGCGCGCTCCGCGCGATAGAGCTCGCTCAGGTCGCGGAAGATCGAGACGAAGTGCAGCTCACCGTCGTCGGCGTAGAACGACCGGCCGCTGACCTCGCCCTCGATCCAGTCTCCCGAGACATGAAGGAAGCGGAGGTTGCGATTGACCGTGCGGCCCGGGGAGGCCGCCGCGGAAGCGCCAGCCTCGATGAAGACCGCGATGTCGTCGGGGTGGATGAAGTCGCGGTAGCCGCCGCCGAGCAGCTCTTCGGGCGCTCGGCCGAATACCTCGAGCGAGTGGGGAGAGACGTAGACGCAGTCCGCACTCGCCGTGTACTCCATCATCACGTCACCGATGTTCTGTACGAGGTCTCGGTAGCGTGCGTCCTGGCTCCGCATCTGGTCCTGCACGTGCGCCGTCTCGCTCTTCGCTGCCTCGACGACCCAGTCGATCGCGAGCGCGGCGACGAACATGAAGAAGAGCATCAACCCGAAGGACTCGAATCGCCAATGCTCCCAGCCGAGCAGCTCGCCCCGATAGGGGAAGCTCGTCGCCGTGCGGGCGTAGATCGAGGCGCCGACGATTCCCGCGAAGACCGCCCCTGACCAGCCGATCGCTGCACGTCTTCCCTGGATCGAGTAGGCGATCATCGGCAGGAGCGACGCCATCATCGCGGCAGGGAACGCTTCCCCGCCGCTCGCGAAGACGAGCCCCATGCTCCCGCAGTAGATCATTCCCAGGGTCGCGGTTCCGATCGCACCGACGGGCGCGCCGACGCGGAGGCCGACGATCAGCCCGGACGTGCAGACGAGAACGCTCCCCGCGAAGCCCAGCAGAATCGGTTGTTCGGGGGTGCCGCGCCCGATCAGGATCGCCGTCGCGATGCCGAACACGATCAGCAGGACGATCGCGAGCATCCGGACCTGATCGCGGCCGCCCGGCTCCCCGCCCCGCAGCGCATCGGGCAACAGCTGGTCGATCACCGCGGAGAAGCTCCGCGCCGCTGCGCCCTGGTGATTCTCGACTCTCTGCGTGTCGTTCAAGTGGCGCGCCCCGGATCGGCGATCGTGGGACGAGGGTACCACTTTTCGCGACGGCAATAGCGACGCGGCGACCGATCTGCGCGAAGGGTTACACTTCGCGAAGCCATCGATTTCCCGGATCGCCTCGGCGACCCGACCGCCAGGAGACCTCGACGATGCGACTCATCCCGCTTCTCTTCGTGCTCGTGATCATGCCCTCGACCCTGTTCGCCCAGATGCCGCGCAACATGGATCCGTCCGCGATGATGCAGGGCATGGGGGATCCGGCCGCGATGCAGCGCATGGCGCAGGAGGCCGAAGCCGCGTCGAAATGCATGGAGAGCATCAAGAAGTCGCGGCTCGACGAGCTCCAGCGCAGGGGCGAAGCCGCTTCCAAGGAGATCGACGCGCTGTGCGCGGAAGGCAAGCGTGACGCAGCAATGAAGCGCGCCATGCAGCTCGGCCGGGAGATGAACTCGGACCCGACCGTGCTGAAGCTCCGCGAATGCACCAAGGGCATGACGCAGATGATGGAGACGATGCCCTGGACGCAGATTCCGGGCGTCGCCGAAGACGACGAACCGAAGGACTCCGATATCTGCAGCTGATCCTGGCTAACGCGCCTCGAGATCTTCGAGGCAGCGCTCGATGGCCGCGAAGACCTCGGACGGCTCGTAGACCTCGGACTCGGGTCGCACCTGGAGGCCTCGCGCCATGTAGATCGCGCTCCACCGGATCGGGCAGCCGACGCCGTAGAGGTCTACCCGCTCGATGCTGTCGATGTCGAGGCTGAACCACAGGCCGTTCACGATCTGGGGCCAGTTCGGGAGGCCCTCCGCCCAATCGATCAGCTCGCCGCCCCAGGTGAGCTGCTCTGCGAGGGCCGTCATCTTTCCGCCCGACCAGCTGACCTTCGCGGCGCGCGAGAACAACGTCGGTCGCAGGACGGCGTCGACGTCGAGCTCCGTCGACAGCTCTCGCGCCGTGTACTCCCAGGTGAGCTCGAGGTTCTCGGCATCCGGCTTGCCCGTCTGGGTGTCGTAGATGCCCCCGAGCGTCTCCGAGTAGGCCCGCCAGCGATGCGTGAACTCGTCCGCTTCGACGACCGTGTACCCCTTCTCCCGCAGGCGGTTACCGATCTGTTCGAGCATCTGGCTCGCGAGTGCTTCACCGTCGACTTCTTCGAGGGCGAGACGAACCGGCCGAAGCGCGATCGTCTTCACGTCCGCGCGAAACTTCTCGCGCGAGACCTCGTACGGATCGTATCCCTCGGCACCCGCGACGGTCGCGAGTGACACGAGTGCGCTGGCGATCGCGCACGCGCCCACGCGGATCTTCCGACTCATTCGTTCTCCTCGGCGCTCTTTCTCAGCACCTCTTCCCCGAACGACTCGGGCGCTTCGACCGCGAGGGCCTCGTCGATGAAGCGCCGAATGATCTTCGCGTCACGCGCCTCGGGCTCCACTTCGAGGTAGGCCCGGAACGAAGCGGCAGCCGCCTGCGGTCGATCCGGCTTGCGGTAGAGAAGACCCAGCTCGCGGTGCACCACCGGGCGCTCCGGCGCGATCTCGGCGGCGCGCTCGAGCGCAGCGATCGCCTCGGGAATCTCCTCGGACCTCGAGCCTCGCGCGCTCCGAATCGCACCGAGCAGCTCCCAGCCTTCGGCGGACTCCGTCTGAAAGGCAAGGAGACGCTCGAGGATCGCGAGGGCTGCCTGCCGTCGCCCGATCGCGCGGTCGGCACGCGCGGCGTCGAGCACTGCCGACTCGACGTGCGCCATGTAGCGCGCTTCGTGCGCGGGATCCTCCGACGTCGCGGGCGCGAAACAGCCTTCCGTCGGTGCATCGCCGTTCGCGCAAGCGCAGTGGCCCTCTGCGATCAACGACGTGTACGACGCCTTCCGCGCTGTGAGCGCCGGATGACTCGCGTACACGTACGGATCATCGGCTTCCTTGGCGACGTTGGGCTCGGCTCCGGTGGCCTCCTCGACGACGATCAAGCGTTGGAAGAACGCCGCCGACTGCTCGAGCGGATACCCCGCATCGCGCATCACTTCGAACCCGTACCGGTCCGCCTCGTGTTCGAACGCACGGGAGTAGCCGCTCATCTGTTTCGCGAGGACACCGTCCATCCCCTTCGCCCCGAGGTCCATGTAGGCGAGCGGCGACAAGCCCGTCGGCGCGAGCACCATCGCGAGTGCGAAACGCTCCCAGGCGACGCGACTCGCTTCGCGTTCCCGCGACAATTCTTCGCGCGCGACGTGACGAAGCGCATGGTGGCCGATCTCGTGCCCGAGCAGGGTCACGAGCTGCGCCTCGTTCTCGATCCTCGCGAGGATTCCGGTGTGCAGATGGACGATCCCGTTCGGGAAGACGCCGGCGTTCATGAACGGGTTCTTGACGACGAAGACGCGGATCGAACCCGGCTCGAGACCCCGCGCGGCGACGATCTCGTCGGCCCGCTCCTGCAGGTAGGCGTGCAGGTCGTCGTCTTCGAGGATGCGCTCCGCCTCGACCAGCGCCGCGTGGTACTCGTCGGCGGCGATGGTCGCCTCGAGCTCGTGCGCCGTCGGCGCATCGCCTTCCGGCAGGGAATCGAGCTCGACCGGCCGCTTCCCGGAGCAGCCCAGCACGGCGGTCACGAGGGACACGAGAAGAATCGAGAGTCGAGCCGGTCGAGACCGCCCGGACGATCGGAAACGATCCCTCCGGGCCCCGCCTCGCAGACGACTTGACGCGGGGCACGTCATCCCAGAATGATGACGAAGCCGCTCGGCCGGAACAACCACGGAGAATTCGTCGGAATGGCTGCGAAAGTGTCCCTGCTAGGCGGCCGAGGGCGGCGTCGCCGATCCGAAACGTTCCTGCTCTGCTCGCTCGCCGCGCTCGCGTCCGGCTGCCTCACGGTCCACCGCGACCGCCCCGCCGTCCTCGTGGACACGCATCCCTTCGTGACGTCGGCGGAAGCGCGCTCGTTCGAGGAGACCGGCACCGAGGCGCCGCCGGAGCGAGTGGTCGACGGCGAGGTGCTGCCCCCTGAATACGTCGTGAGCGATCGCGCGACGGTCTTCTGCGTCGACGAAGTGCGCGACGGCGTCGGCTTCGGTGACGGGGAAGACGAGGATCGCGTCGAGGCGTTCGGGGCGCTGATCCAGACAGTCTGCTCGCGCTCGGTTTCGACGTCGTCGAGCCGGAGCCCCTGAACGAGGTCTGGGACCGGGTCTTCGCGGAAGCCGATCCCATCTTCGATCCTCACACGCAGGTGCGCGATGAAGAAGGCTTCGAAGCGACCCGACTCGCGGCGTTCGGCGCGCTGCGTGACGAGCTCGGGTGCGACTTCCTGATGGTGCCTTCGGTGGTGATGGTCTCGGCGAGCTGGAACCAGGGCCTGATGAAGTGGGATGGCACGCGCCACCGCTTCACCGAGGGCTTCGCCCCGGGCTCCGGCGCCTACGGCTGGGTCAACGCCATGAGTGTCCACATTCGTGTGCTCGAGATGGACGGAGGCGAGCGGATCTACTTCGGGACTGGCGGCATCCAGCCCCTTGCCGAAATCCACGGGGGATTCTGGAAGGACGAGTTCGAGGACGTCGAGAAGGATCGACTGCTGCGGGACGACGCGGCAAACATCCACGCGATCGATCGCGCGATCCGGCCGCTCAGCCGGACGGCGGCGATGCAGGACGGTCGCGTTCGACGCGCCCGACCCCGGGTCGGGAAGGGGACGGTGCCCGAGGACCGCTGATCCCGTCGTCGACGACCGAGCCGATCAGCGGGGCCCGACGATCACCGGCCGCGGTCCGCGAATCCCCGCTCGGAGCGCGGCGTGCTCCGGCACGAGGTCGCGTTCGCCACGCAGGTTCGCCCACATGCGGTAGAAGAGGCGCTGCTTGCCGGGGTCCGGATGATCGACGTAGCGATCCCGGCGATGCATCACGCTCAGATTGTGGATGAATACGACATCGCCTTCGCGGAGCATGAATCGCAGCGCGAAGTCCGGGTCGTTCGCGTACGCCTCGAGGCAGTCGAGCGCAGCGACCTCTTCCGGCGTCATCGGCACGCCGGACGCGGTCGCGGCGTGCTCGGCGAGGATGCGATTCAGCCAGGCGCTCACGTATCCGCTTCGCTCGGCGAAGACCGGCAGCCGGCGGTTCGACACGGAGGCCTTTCGAGTGGACGCGCCGTCGGCTTCTTCTTCCTTGCGCGCGTAGAGCGGGAACCCGCGGTAGAGCACGTCGAGGTGCTCCGGATGGTGCTCGAGCAAGGCGTTGTAAACCGCGAGCAGACTGACGAGTCCCGATTCGCCGCCGGACGGCGAGGGACGCACGCAGGCGAGACCGATGCAGTCGCCGCCATCGCAGTGGAAGTTGAGTTCGTCGTTGCTCTCGTAGCCGCGCGAGTCGATGCCCCGGGGCGCACCGGCGAAGCGGTCGTAGACCTCGGAAAGCACTTCGCCCCGGGCGTTCTGCATCGTCGGCTCGCCCAGATGATTGCCGAGCACCCAGAACATGCGGCGCAAGCGCTCGGGCTCTTCGCGCTCGAGCCCGCGAATCAGCACGAAGCCGCGGCCGCGCCCGAGCTCCTTCGACAGCTCGGCGAAGCGGGCCTGGAGACGCGGCGTGGTCATCTCTTCGAGCGGCCGGTCGAGCCACTTCGCGACGTCCGCGGGAAGCCCGTCGGCGATGCCGCGCAGGTCCGCGCGCTCTTCCTCGCTCAGGAGCGAGGCGACGTCCGCGGCGTCGCGCCAGTCGCACGCGCGCCAAGCGCGATGCGAACCGATCGGGCTGCCCAGGGATTCCGCCGTCACCGCCATGCGAGCCTGCCTCCGGTCGTCAGGAGCCGGAGCGTCGCACAGATCCGGGGGCGTAGTAGATGGGCGACGACCAGGCGCGCTCCTGCAGCGTCGCGGGCAGGTCGCTGCGCACCGGGAGCCCCGCTCGGATCGCGTCCCAGGTCGACCAACGGCAGGTCGGGTTCTCGATCGCGCGCAGGTAGTAGAAGGAGCGCTGGCCCGCGTCGAAGTCCGGATCCGTCCACAGGGTCTCGAGCACGTCGGCGCCGCCGCCTCCACGGGTCGAACAATCGCCGAGATCGACCCGGGCCCCGTCGTCGGGACAGCGGTGCGTGTCCGGGGACGGTTCGCCGCCCCCGGAGCAGGCGACGTCGAAGACCGCCTCGAACGAGCGTCCGTCGTCCACCCAGCCCTTGATCACCTGCAACCGCTGGAGCGGCGCTCCGCTCGGATCGCGCAACGCCATCGCGAGGAATCTCGGCGTCTCGCCCTCGGCGAGCTCGAGGTCACCGCCCATCGGCACTCCGCGCGCGTACGCACTCGCGATCCCATCGGGATCTTCGAGCTGTGAGGCATCGAGATCGGCGCCCGCGAAGAACCGCAATCGGATCCGCGGCCCCGAGGTCCCAAACGTCTCCCTGCGTCGGAACGCCGCGTAGATGTCTTCGCGCGTATTCGACTCGGCCCAGACCGCCGCGAGCCCCGAAGCGCCGAAGTTTCGGAACGAGGTCTGCGCATAGCTGCGCTCGTCGACCTCGGCGAGCATGCCCGGCGCGAACCAACCGAGCGCGAGCGACGCGTACCAGGGCAGCGGCTCGATTCCCCGCGCGTCGAGCCGGGCATCGACGAGGCCGACCTTTCCGTAGAAATTGGACTCGTCGTCGGTCGTCGCCCCCACGTGCGTATCACTCGCCGCGACGAAGCCCGCCTGGAAGGGATTCGGAATCCCGTCCTCCGCCAGAACGAGGCCGTCGCGCAGCGCCTGACGCACGTAGCTGCCGGCCACGTTCTCCCGCTTCGTCGTCGCGTTCGCCCCGCTCTCGTACGCGATCTCGAAATCCGCCCACTCGTCGGTCGGCGACAGGTCCGGATGCGTCTCGGACGTGCCCTTGACCTGCGAGATTTCGATCAAGGGCTCGTTGCGGGCGCGCCGCTCTCCGTAGTCCGCGTCGATCGGCGCGCCGCTCACGTCGACGAGCGCGAAGGTCTGGCCGTTGGAGAGATTCGAGTTGTGCGGGATCGCGAGCGCTTCGACGCCCCGGGCGCGCAGACCGTCGAGCCAGTCCCACAACCGCTCGACGTCCAGCGAGTGGTTGCGGGAGAAGGGCTGGATCGGCAGGCGCGTGCTGTCCTTGAAGACGACGTTGCGGTGAAGGCTGCCCCCGTCGATGTTGGGCGTATATTCGAAGGCGACGAAAGCGGTGAACTCACCGGGGGCGTTCGCCGCGTCCGCGGCCTCCACGGTCTCGAGCCAGGCGGACCGGACGACCGCATCGACCCTCGCGAGGTCGAGGCGCCCGTCCTCGAGTTGCTCGCCGACCTGTCCCGACCAGTCGGAGAAGCTGCGCAGTCGGGAGACGATCGCGAAGAGGCTCGTGCTGCTGTCCTCGTTCAGTCCGTGCATGCCCTGCGCGAGGTCGAGCTGCGAGAAGTCGGTCGTCGTGTCCGCGGAAGCTCGCGCGAGGCCCATGAACATCGCATGGTCCGTGACCGCGTAGAAGTCGAGCGGCTCGCGCAGCTGCATCTCGAAGCCCGCCGGGTGTGAAATCGCCGCGCCGCGCGCGTAGCGATAGGCGTCGGCGGGGGTCACCGTCACGCCGAACATGAACGCGTCGAAGGAGAGCGTCGTATGGACGTGCAGATCCCCGAAGTAGGCGACGCGATCGGAATCGCGCGCCGGAGGCGGCCCATTCGCGACGGCCGCGAGGGGACGCTCCATCAGCGCGTCGTCGAAAGGCAGATCTTCGGGCAGAACGGGACGCTCTTCGCCGCCCCCGCCGCAAGCGAGGACGAAGGACAACACCACCACGAAGAGGATCCAACGCCACATCCCAGTCCACCTCCGACGCGCACCGACGAACCTGGAGCGAAAACGCCGGGTCGAGATCGTGCGCGGACCCTTCGAGTACAGGACGGCGACCGCGCGCGCCAATTGTGCAGGGGGCTCGGCTTCTGCCAGAATGGGGAGCCCTACTGGAGGATCGCGTCGTGACAAGCCCGAATCGAATCGCCCCCCTCGTCGCCTGCCTGATCGCGTCGCTGTTCGCGGGCCTCGCGTACGCCGCGGAGGCAGCAGACGACTACTCGCCCTACGCCGGCGTCGAGCACCCGACCCGGGTCCTCTGGGGCGATACGCATCTTCACACGACGAACTCCTTCGACGCCCGATCCCTCGGCGTGACCCTCGACGCGGAGGCCGCCTTTCGCTTCGCGCGCGGCGAAGAGCTCACGTCGTCGTCCGGGCTCCGCGTCCGCCTCTCGAGGCCCCTCGACTTCCTCGTGGTGACGGATCACTCCGACGCGATGGGCGCCGTCGACGAGCTGTTCAAGGGCAACGAGAAGTTGATGGCCCACGCCGAGCTGAGAAAAGCGCGGGAGCAGATCATGAAGGGCGGGATGGACGCGGCGGAGGGCTTCCTGGTCCTGGCTGGCGCGCTCATCGACGGCGATCCCTCGAGTCCGCTCTTGTCGAGGGAGATCATGAGTACGGTCTGGGATCGCCACATCGAGACCGCCGACCGGTTCAACGAGCCGGGTCGCTTCACAGCCGTCATCGGCTACGAATGGACGCCGACGCGAGCCGGCGACAAGCTCCATCGCAACGTCCTCTATCGAGGCGACGCCGCGTCCGCACGCCGCCCCCTGCCCTTCACCTCGATCGAGAGCCCGAATCCGCAGGACCTGTGGAAGTGGATGGAGCGCTACGAAAAGGAAACCGGCGGGCGTCTGCTCGCCCTCGCCCACAACGGCAACCTCTCGAACGGAAAGATGTTCCCGGTCGAGACGAACCCCGACACGGGCCTGGCGATCGATGCGGACTACGTGAAGACGCGCAACCGATGGGAGCCTCTTTACGAGGTGACCCAGATCAAGGGCGACGGCGAAACGCACCCCTACCTCTCCCCCGATGACGAGTTCGCGGACTTCGAGACCTGGGACAAGGGAAACGTCACCCTCGAAGTGCTCAAGACCCCGGACATGCTGCAGTACGAATACGCGCGAGAGGCGCTCAAGAACGGGCTCGCGCTCGAGCGGAAGCTCGGGACGAACCCGTATCGGTTCGGCATGGTGGGCTCGACGGACAGCCATACCGCGCTCTCGACCGCCGAAGAGGACAACTTCTTCGGCAAGTTCGCCGCGAACGAACCGGTCACGAACCGGGCGACGGAAGAGCCGTCGCTCGTGATCGAGGGGCGTGAGCTCTGGCAGACCTGGGAGACCAGCGCCTCGGGCTATGCGGCGGTCTGGGCGACGGAGAACACGCGCGCGGCGATCTTCGACGCCATGCAGCGCCGCGAGGTCTACGCCACGACCGGGCCGCGCATGACCGTGCGCTTCTTCGGTGGCTTCGACTTCGACGAGACCGACGCGCATCCGCGCCGGCTCGTGACGAACGGCTACGCGAAGGGCGTGCCGATGGGCGGGATCCTCGAAGGCGGGAGCGAGGGAAAGGCACCGACCTTCCTCGTCGCCGCGCAGAAGGATCCCCTGAGCGGCAACCTCGACCGCATCCAGATCGTGAAGGGTTGGCTCTCCGCAGACGGCGAGACGAAGGAAGAGGTGTACGACGTCGTCTGGGGCGATGCCCATCGACGCAAGATCGGTTGGCGCGGAGGGCTCAAGCCGGTCGGAAACACCGTCGACGTGGCGAACGCCACCTGGACCAACACGATCGGAGACGGTGAGCTGGTCGCGCTCTGGTCGGATCCGAACTTCGACCCGTCTCAGCCCTCCTTCTACTACGCGCGCGTGATCGAGATTCCGACGCCGCGATGGACCGCGTACGACGCGAAGTTCTACGGCGCATCGCTCGAGGACAACGTGCTGGCCGAAATCCAGGAGCGCGCGTACACGTCGCCGATCTGGTACCAGCCCGAATGACGCGCAACGCGGCCGTTGAGGCTTCGATCCGGGGCCAGCCCTAGAAGCGAATGACGCCTCGGGTGACGCGACCCGCGTGCAGATCCGCGAATGCGGTGTCGATCTGATCGAGGGAGTAGGTCGTGTCCATCAGTCCGTCGAGATCGAGCTGACCGCGCAGATAGAGGTCGACGAATTCGGGGATGTGGCGCGCGGGCTGGATCGAGCCGCCGAAGGTCCCGGTCACCCATTTGTGCCGCATGATCTGCGGCGTCGGGATCTCGAAGTGATCGGCGCCGACCATGCCGATCGCGACCGTCTTGCCACCCGGCCGAATCGACTCGACCGCCTGCCGGAGCGCCCCTTTCGCCCCCACCGCGTCGAATGAATAGTCGGCCCCGCGGCCGCCCGTGAGGCGCCGGACCGCCTCGGGCACGTCCGTCTGGCTCGCATCGACCACGTCGGTCGCGAGTCCGAGCGCTTGCGCCTTCTCGAGCTTCGACGGCAACACGTCGACCGCGATCCGACGCGTCGCCCCGCGCAGCCGCGCGCCCATCAGGGTCGACAGCCCGACGCCACCCGCACCGATCACGACGACCGAGCTCCCCGACTCGATCTCCGCGCGCACGATCGCGGCGCCGAGGCCCGTGCTCACACCGCACGCGAGACCACAGACCTTCTCGAGAGGTGCTTCCGGGGAGACGCGAACGGCGCACGCCGCCGGAACGACGGCGTGTTCGGCGAACGATGCCTGGTACGACAGGCTGAAGACTTCCTCGTCGCCGCGACGCAGTCGCGTCGTGTCGTCCATCATCTTGCCGGTATAGAAGACGATCCGCTCGCACATGGGCTCGTCGCCGCGCAGGCATTGGAAGCACGCGCCGCAGGGCACGATGATCGAGCAGACGACCTTGTCGCCGATCGCGAAATCGTCGACGCCGTGACCGACGGCCGTCACGACCCCCGCGCCTTCGTGACCGAGCACCATCGGCCGCGGAATCGGCGCCTTGCCTTCGAGCGCGTTCAGATCGGTATGACAGACACCGGTCGCCTCGACCCGAATCGCCAGCTCCCCGGCCCTCGGCGGCAGGATCTCCAGCTCCTCGATTCCGATCCGGCCGATCTCCCGCGTGACCGCGGCCTTCATCGAAGGACCTGTTTCGCGGCGCCCTCGACTCGCGTCCCCGCGAAGAAGTTCCGGTTCAGGCTGGCGTAGAACTTCACGGCGTTGTCGAAGGTGAAGGCACGGAACTGCGCGGCGTCCAGATGGCCGTCGTCGACGAGCTCGTACGCTTCTTCGAGGACGCCGGCCATGTCGGGCACGTCCCAATGCCCCACGTCGGAGCTGAACATCGGCCGAAGCGTGGCGCCGAGCGGATTCAATCGGTCATTGAAGGCCCAGGCGACCATCGGGTCGTCCGCCTCGCACCCGAAGAAGAATCGCGGGACGAAGAGATCGCGTAGCTCTTCGGCGCTCTCTGCACCGATCGCCGCGAACTCGTCGACCGCTGGCGGCGTCGGCTCACCCGCAGCGAGGTGGGCCTCGATCCCCGGCAGCGCCGCCAGGGTGCGCTCGTCCCCCCACTTTCGCATCAAGTCCATCAGGGCGGGCACGTCGAGGTTCACCGGATCGAGCGCGTGGATCGCGCGAGCGTTCCGCTTCTCCCAGTGCGAGACCAGATCCGCGAAGAGGTTGCAGGCGTAGCCGACCCCGCCCTCCATCAGGGCGAAGCGCAGCTCGGGGAAGCGCCGGGTGACACCGCCCATGAAGAGGCCCTTGCAAACGGCCTCCCCGCTCGCCGCGAACGAGCCGATGTGATTGTAGACGTAGCTCGTGGGCGAGCGACGACTCCCCCAGCCCTGCCCACTCGTGTGGAAGACCGGCACGACGCCGACGTCGACGAGCTTCTGCCAGACCGGGTCGTAGTCGTGGGCGCTGTCGAAGGCGAGCACGTCGGGGCGCTTCGAGCCGTCGGGGAGGGGACGATGGACGATGCCATTCAACATGGCGGCCTTCGCAGACAGCTCCCGGGAGGCGTAGTCGAGCTCGTCGATCGCTTCTTCCGGCGTGTGCATCGGCACGACGACGACCGCCGACATCCGATCCGAGAACTCCGCGAAGACTTCGGCGTAGTAGGTGTTGAACGCGCGGATCGCGACCCTTCGGAGCTCCTCGTGCGGAATCGAGATGAGCGGCAGCGCCCGCGTCGGATACATGACGGCATAGTCGACACCGAACTCGTCGAGCCGGTGGGCCATCAGTCGCGGCAGGTGTCCGGTCGCACGATCCGTCGTGCCGACCGGCAGGGACCAGAAGGGCGGACGATTCACCCAACGCTCGCGTCGTTCCTTCTCGGACAGCGCGGCCCAGGTTCCCAGCACGCGCTCGTCGTAGAAGAGGCCCTCCTGACGCGCGAGATCGGCGACCGCGTCGCCGCCGCCGATCCGCTTCACGTACTCGAAGAAGTAGTCCATGAAGACCGGAATCAGCTCGATGTAGTGACCGTCCGCGTCGAGAACGGGATGATCGAGGCCGGCGCGAATGTCGGCGGATGCGGAACGGGACAACGTGCTCTCCTAGTTCGCCTGCTCGTCGCGCCGGACGAGCACACCCGGCGTCCGGCCGGTCGGTTCGCCGCGATCGAGCAGGATCTCGCCGCCCACGACCGTCGCGAGGAAGCCGGTCGCCGTCTGTCGGAGCCGTGAGGCACCGCCGGGCAGATCGTGCAACAGCTCGGGCAGATCAGGCGCGACCTCGTCGGGATCGAAGACGTTCAGGTCCGCCACCCTGCCCTCGGCGACGACCCCACGCCCCGGCACCTTCCACACGCGCGCGGGCAGCTGGGTGAGGCGGTGGATCGTCTCTTCGAGGGTGAATGCGCCCTGCTCGCGTACCCAGTGTGCGAGCAGATGCGTCTGCAGGGACGAATCCATGATCTGGCTCACGTGCGCGCCGCTGTCGCTGAAGGTGGGGACCGCGTAGGGGTGACGCATGAGATCGAGCACACAGTCCTGGTCCTGATTCGCCACCGACTGCATGAAGAATCCGCGCAGCTCCTTCTCGACCGCGAGCTCGAGAAAGGTCTCCGGCGGCGACATGCCCGAGGCCTTCGCGACTTCCTCGATCGACCGGTACGGAGGCAACGCAGACTCGAGCGGAAAGACGCAATCCCAGACCGGCGGCCGCGCCTCGGCACCGATCGCCTTCCCGTAGTCGGCGGTCTCGGTGATCCGCGCCAGGCGACGACGCGTCTCCGGGTCCTTCAGCGTGGAGAGCTGCTCGGCCAACGGCCGCGATCTCAGCTCGCGCCACTCGGGCAGCCCATCGAAGGGAAGCGAAGTCTCGAAGGAGAGCAGCAGACCGAATTGCCGCGTGTGCACCTGTCCCCAGGCCTGTCCGCCCCGCGATTGCACGCGCTCGAGGATCTCGGCGATCGGTCGCCACGTGTTCGGGTCCGAGCCGAACGCGAGGAGCCCGAAGGTGAGCATCACGCCGGTCTCGACCGCGAGGTCGCTCAGCCTTTCGACGTAGGCCGCGCGGACCTCCGGGTCCGCGGACCGCACGTCGGGGTGATGGGCGAGCTCGAAGGCGCCGCCTCCGGCCCGGCCCATCGCTGCGACCAGATGCCGCACCTCCGACCAGCTCGCGATCCGGCTCGCGACCGGTCGATCGTCGGAGGTCGCGTGACTCGGCGAGAGCGAAGTCGTCAACCCGAAGGCGCCCGCGGCCATCGCGGCGTCGATCTCGTCGACCATGCAAGCGAGATCGTCTTCGTTCGCTTCGGCCTCGAACGCGCGCTCGCCCATCGCCCAGGTCCGCAGGGCCGAGTGTCCGATCTGGCAACCGTAGTTGATGCCCTTGGGCACGCGATCCACGAAGTCCATGTACTCCGGGAAGGTTTCCCAGCACCAATCGATCCCGGCTTCCATGGCTTCGGCCGCGATGTCCTCGGCACGCTCGAGGTTGCGGAGGACGAGGGGTCGGGCGTCGGCGCGCGCGGGGGCGAGGGTGAATCCGCAATTGCCCATGAGCGCGGTCGTGACGCCATGAAAGCAGGACGACTCGCCCAACGGATCCCACGCGATCTGCGCATCCATGTGCGTGTGCGCGTCGATGAACCCCGGCGTCACGACCTGACCTTCGGCATCGATCGTCGACTGCGCGTCGCGGCCCGCGAGGTTGCCGACTTCGACGATCGTGTCGCCGTCGATCGCGACGTCCGCGCGTCGACGCGACGACCCGGTGCCGTCGATCAGCTCGCCGCCCCGGATGATGAGGTCGTGCATCGCGCCGCTCCGCCGCCCGAAGGCGCTCGCCCGTGCGTGGGTCGTTCGATCGTAAGGACTACCATGATGCAGATCAAGCACGAATCCCGACGAGGAATCCCATGGCCAGACCGGCTCCCCGCTCGCTCTACGTCGTCTACACGAACCCGCTCGGCGACGAAGAGGATGCGCTCCACGCGTGGTACGAGGACGTCCACATCCCGGACAGCCTCGAGGCCGGCCTCTTCGACTCGGTCGCACGCTACCGCGCGACCCTCGACGGCGATGCTCGCTTCCTCACGCTCTGGGGCTGCGACTACACGTCCGAGGAGGAGGCGCTCGCCGCGGTGCGTCCCGTCGCCCTGGGACTGCGCGATCGGGGGCGGATCGAGGTCGTCCAGGAAGTGGTGTTCCAACAATTCGTGTTTCTCGACCCGACCGTCGACGCGCCGGACGTCCGCGAAGCAAGTGAGCTCGTCGCGCTCCACAGCACGTGGTCGCGTCCCGCCTCCGTCGCCGCCTTCGACGCCTGGCTCACGAAGGGCGCCGGCGCCGACCGCCTGCCGTCGGGTCCGATCGCCCGGTACGGCGTACCGGATCCCTCGAGAAAGGCGCTGGTCCTCTCCGACGGCGCGACCGCCAGGGATCCGTGGCCGCCCGATGATTGCGCCGAGGGCCTCCCGCCCTTCGGCGATCCGACGCCCATCTTCGAAGGGGGCTCGCTCGCGCCGGGACCGGCCGCGCTCGAGGCCGACGAGCTCGCGCGCCGCGAAGCCATGTCGGACGTTTGGGCGACGCAGTGGGAGCGGATCTCCCTTCGTTAGTTGGCATTCCGCTCGAGGTCTCGCGCGAGGTGGCGCGCCGAGAGTCCGTTGTGGATCGCGCTCCAGATCGCCGTGGCCGCCACGAGCGAGAGCGTGTAGCGCACGGCCTCGTCACCGTAGGTCGGCGCGAGGACGTCGTTCAGCACGCCGACGGCCAGCGGGCCGAGCCCCGCGCCCACGAGGCTCAGCAGGAGCAGGTTGAGGGCGGAAGCGAGGGAGCGCATTCGCGCGGGCGCGAGCGCCTGGGTGGCGATGTGGATGCCGGGCGTCGACGAACCCATCATGAACGCCGCGACCACCAGGCTCGCGAAGGCCAGGGTCCGCGACGGCAGGAACAAGAATCCCAGGGCGAAGGGCGCGAAGAGCAGCATCGTCACCCCCGCGTACCCCTGCAGCCAGCGCACGTCCCGCCGCGACAGCCGATCCGTCGCGATCCCGCCGAGGAAGATGCCGATCCCCGTCGGCAGCGACGAAAAGAGCGCCAGGGTCGTCCCGATCTCGCTCGGCGAGAGCGCGTGGACCCGCGTGAGGAAGGGCGGATACCAGATCATCGAGCCCGAGAACGCGAAGGAGTGCAGCGCCGCCGCCGCGACGAGATGACGATAGGCCGGCATGCGGGCGAGGACGCGCACCGCGTCGAGCCAGTTCTCACGCGGCATGTCCGCAGCGGTCGTCGCAGTCTCGTCGAAGCGACCGCGAGGAGGCTCGCGCACGGTGAAGCGGATCAGGAGCGCGAGGACCACACCGGGCACGCCCGCGACGACGAACACCGCCCGCCATCCCCAGTGCTCGCTGACCCATCCGCCGACGAGATAGGCGAGCGCCACGCCCGTGCTCGCCCCGACCGTGAAGGTCGCGAGGGCTGCGCCGCGTCGTTCCGGCGGGAAGTAGTCGGAGATCAGCGAGTGGCTCGGCGGCGTCCCCGCGGCCTCACCGACCCCGACGCCGAGTCGAGCGACCACCAGCTGGCCGAACCCCTGGACGAAGCCCGACGCCAGCGTGAGCCCGCTCCAGAGGAAGAGCCCGATCGCGATGATCGATCGGCGCACGCCCCGGTCGGCCCAGCGCGCGATCGGAATCCCCGCGAGCGCATAGAAGAGCGCGAACGAGGGGCCGGTCAGGAATCCCATCGCGGTGTCCGAGACACCGAACTCCTGCTTGATGGGTTCGACCAGCATCCCGAGGATCTGCCGGTCGAGCATGTTGAAGACCGCGACGCAGAAGAGGACGGCCAATACGTAGGTCGTGTAGGCGGGAGAGGCGTCGAAGGTGCTGGCCCGACCGGCGTTGGCGTCCCTCACGCCGACGCGCTCGCTCGCGCCCCGGTCCTCCACCCGGACCCTAACGTCCTTCCGGCCGGTACATCCGAAGCGCCCGCTTCTTCGTGTACCAGTCCGCTTGACGCGCCCATGGGCGACCCGCGTTCGCGCCGCCGTCCACGACCTGAGCCGTGCCGGTGACCCAGCTCGACTCGTCGCTGGCTAGCCAGAGGGCCGCGCGCGCGATGTCTTCGGGCTGCCCTGTTCGTCCCATCGCCTGGGCGTTCCGGGTCACGTGGGCGAGCTTCGAGAGCGCTTCGTCGCTGGCCTCCGGATGGCCCGCCGCGAGCGGCGTCGCGACGACCCCGGGGCAGATGCAGTTCACGCGAATGTCGTCCGCGCCGAGCTCGAGGGCGACGCTCTTGGTGAGATGGATGACCGCGGCCTTGGCGACGCTGTAGAGATGGGGCGACTCGCCGGTCTTCAGTCCCGCGACCGACGCCGTGCTGATGATCGAACCGCCCCCTCCGGCGCGCATGGCGGGCGCGGCGTACTTGATGCCGAGGAAGACACCCTTCACGAGCACGTCGAAGGTGATGTCGAACTCCTCGACGGTCGTCTCCTCGATCGGGCCGAGGGCACCGCCGAAGCCCGCGTTGTTGTAGATGCAGTCGAGCCTGCCCCAGCGCTTCACCGTCTCGTCGACGACCGCGCGCACGTCCGACTCGACGCTCACGTCGACCTTCTGGAAGACCACCGATTCGCCGAGCTCGTCCGCCAGGGCCTCGCCCCGATCCGCCTGGGCGTCGGCGATCACGACCCGGGCGCCCTCGCTGGCGAAGAGCCGCACGCTGGCGGCGCCGATTCCGCTCGCGCCTCCGGTGATGATCGCCGTTCGCCCCTCGAGTCTGCTCATGGTCGCTCCTCCGCATCGAGCACGCCGTCGCGCTCGAGCCCCTCGATTTCCGCAGAAGTCGCGCCCAGCCAGCGGTCGAGGACGTCTGCGTTGTGTTCGCCACGATAGGCGGGACCGCCCCGAACCCCGGCTGCCGCGCCCGAGAATCGATAGGGCGACTCCACCACCGGCCGGGTTCCGCTCGCGCGATCGTCGACCTGCGCCACGGTTCCGCGCGCACGTGCGGTCGGCGAGTCGAAGCCCTCGCTCGTCGAGCGCACTGCGCCCCAGGCGAGATTCATGTCGTCCAGCTCCGCGACGAGATCCGCGCGCGCCTCGAACGACAGGTAGTAGTCCTGGGTCGCCTGGCGACGCAGGCGGATCTTGGTCTCGAGATCGGCGCCTTGCGGCGTCGGGTCTGCCACGCGTCCGGTCTTGACCAGGCCCTTCCAGATCGACCGGAAGTCGCCGGTGATCATGATCGGTCCGCCGGGTGCGTCCCAGACCTGGCCTCCGCCCCGCTCGAGCGGAATCTCGTCGATGTAGAAGTTCGCGTAGTCGTCCGTCACGTGGGACGTGTCGTGCATCGCGATGTCGAGGTGCTGCCCGGCGTCCGTGCGCTCGCGCAGGTAGAGGGCAGAGAGGATCGCGACCAGTCCGTGGAGTCCGGCGTTCATGTCGGCGATCGAGAGCACCGGATCGACCGCGGCATGACCATCCTGCTCCGCCTGTCGGGCGACGATGCCGGTCTCCGCGTGCAGGACGGAGGCGTAGGCGGGGCGATGGGACTCCGGGCCTTCCTGACCGAAGCCTGAGATCGAGAGCATGATCAGCCGCGGGTTGTTCGCGGACAGGTCCTTCCAGGCGAGGCCGTGGCGCGCCATCACGCCCGGTCGGAAGTTCTCGATCACGACGTCTGCTTTCGCGGAGAGACGACGCAGCAGCTCGGTCGAACCCTCCGCGAGCAGATTCACGCTCATCGAGAGCTTGCCCGCGTTCTGCTGCGTGTAGTAGCCCGAGAGGCCAGCGCGCTCGAGTCCCCAGCGCCGGGTCACGTCCCCCTCCGGCGGCTCGAGCTTCACGACCTCGGCGCCGAGGTCGCACAACATCCGCCCCGCGAAGGGGCCGGCGAGGACGCGCGAGAAGTCGAGGATGCGGAGGCCTTCGAGGGGATAGGGAGTCTCGGCCATCGTCCTGCCAGCCTAGCTCGGAACCGACTCGCGCTCGGCGTCCGGGTCGGCGCCGTCGATCGTGGGCTTCGCCATGTTCCTCGCGTCGAAGGGCGCCGTGTCGACCTCCTCGAGGTCGATCTCGCCGGCCAGCACCTTCCGCTTCCACGCCTGGTGCTCGGGCTCGCGGGCGTGGAACTCGGGCATCACCTCTTCCGCGAAGAGCTCCAGACTCTCACAGATGTCCCCGTGCGTGTTGCTGCCCGCCTGGTTCAGCAGGATCACCTGGTCGATGTTCGACTCTTCGAACTTGCGCAGCTTGCGCCGCAACGTCTCGGGGGATCCGACGAGCCCCGAGCGACGCTGCTTCTGGCCCTGGGGTGTCTCCTTCCAGTCGAGGTACTGCTCCCAGAGATTCACCGAGCCGGGCGCGACCGGTCCGTGTTTCGCGTAGAAGCGGAGCGCGAACTGAAAGAAGGTCCAACCATCGGCCTTGCGGAGCGCCTCTTCGTCGTCGCGGCAACACATGAAGCCCGACACGAGGGCGATGTTCGGGTTGCTCTCGTAGTCCGTGAGCTTTTCCTGCCGCTTCACGAACGCGTTGTAGTAGGTGTTCACCCAGGCATGTGCTGCCTCCGCCGAGACGAACTGGAAACCGAGCGCCCCCATGCCTCGGCGCCCGCACATCTCGATCGTGTCGAGCTGGGAGCACGCGACCCAGAGCGGCGGGTGGGGCTTCTGGTAGGGCTTCGGCAGCACGTTGCGGAGCGGGAAGTCGAAGTACTCGCCGTGGTACTCCCAGGCCTCGCTCGTGAACATCGGCATGATCGCGCGAACCGCGTCTTCCCAGACGGCGCGCTTGTCGCGAAACCGGCGATCGAAGGGATGGAGCTCGGTGATCGACGAACCTTCGCCGATGCCCATCTCGACCCGCCCCTTCGAGATCAGATCGAGGGTGCTGACCCGCTCCGCGACGCGCGCCGGGTGGTTGGTCGTGAGCTGGATGATGCCATGAGCGAGCCGGATGCGTTCCGTTCGCTGGCTCGCCGCCGCGAGGAAGACCTCCGGCGCGGACGAGTGCGAGTACTCCTCGAGGAAGTGGTGCTCGACCTCCCAGGCGTAGTCGTACCCGAGGCCATCGGCCAGCTCGACCTGGTCGAGGGAGTTCTGCAGGAGCTCGTATTCGGCGCGCTCGGTCCAGGGACGGGGAAGCTGGTGCTCGTAGAAGATTCCGAACTTCATGGGGTGATTCTACGTCGCGGGGGGCCAAAGTCGATCTACCCGCGTCTCGGGCCGTCCCGCTCAATGTCTTCGCGATATCGACCGATTGAGAGGCCGACTTGCGCATTCGGCAGGGAGGCCGAACGATCCGATGCCGTCTTCTTCCTTTCCGACCGGACCTCGTGGCCTCGCGGCGCTTCGCCATCTGCTCGCGATCGGTCACGAGCGCAAAGGGCTCGACGAATATCGCGCGCTCAAGGAGCGCTACGGCGATCGCGTCGGGCTGAAGGTCGGTCCCGCCTCGGTGATCACCACCTTCCTGCCCGAAGATGCCCGCATCGTCTTCAAGGACCAGCGCGACCTCTTCGGCCGGGGCGGCCCGCTCAGCCGCGCCGTTCGTCCGCTCGTCGGCGACAGCCTCGTCCCGATGGACGACCCGGTCGAGCGAAACGCCTTACGCGGCGAGCTGACCCGCGCTCTGAGTGCGGCGAGCCTGGCGTGCTTCGCGCCGGGTGGCGCGGCGGACGCACTCGTAACGGCGATGCTCGATCGATGGGAAGCGCGCGCGGAGCGCGCTGACGGGGGTCAGATCGAGGTCACCTCCGATCTGTCGTCCCTCGCTTTCGCGATCGCCGGCGAAGCGATCCTCGGTCTCGACGTCACCGCACACGAAGACGCGATCATCGCCGACAGTCACGCGTATTGGAAGCGCACGATGGCGCGGGCCGCCCTGCCACTCGCTCTGCCCGAGTGGATCCCGACTCCGGGCGCGCGTCGTTCGCGCCGATTCATTCGAGGCGTGCACGGCGCACTCGACGAGATCCTCGCGCGCATCCTGAATAGAGAAGCTTCCGGTAGTCCGATGGCCGAGCTCGCCGCCGCCACGGAGCAGGACGATGCTGGTCGGAAACGGTTGCGCGAACAGCTCCTCACGCTCGTGCTCGCTTCGCACGAGACCGTCTACTCGATGCTCGCCTTCACGCTCCACCTGCTCTCCCATCATCCCGAGGTCCAGGACGAGGTCCGGGAACAGGACCGGAGCATTCCCGGGCGCGAGTCGGCCCCGGACGACGAGGACTACGTGACCCGGGTGTTGCGCGAATCGCTCCGGCTCTACCCGCCCGCGCCCGTCAACATCCGCGTCGCGCTCGAGGACACCGAGCTCGCCGGCCACGCGGTTCCCCGGGACACGATCGTCTTCTACCCGCTCTGGCTCGCGCACCGTGACTCGCGCTTCTGGGACGACCCGCTGACCTTCGCGCCCGACCGCTTCACCAAGCCGGCGCAGAAGGAGATTCCGGACTTCGCCTACTTCCCCTTCGCGAAGGGCGGCGCACGCGCCTGCGTCGGCGAGCGCTTCGCGCTTCACGAAGGCGCACTCGTCGTCGACCGCATCGTGAAGCGCTTTCAGTTCGCGCCCACGGGCCCGATCGCGATCCCGACGAAGCTCGTCCTCAACATGGTGCCCGCGGAGCCGCTCCGACTCCGGATCACACCGAGAACGGGCGCGTGCCTTCGCGCCGAGTAGAGCGCGGAGTAGAGCGCCGAGTAGAGCGCGGAGTAAGCGCGGAGCAGTAGAGCGTGGATTGGAGCGCGGCGGCCGACCGAAACGGGAAGTCGGGGCCGCGAACGCCTCAGAGCTCTTCGCTGGATCTCCGCTCAGCCGCCAGACGCGTCCGCGCCCAACGCCGAGCCGCTGCTCGCCACGGGAGGCGCCTGGTGACAGCTCGCGCAATACCAGCTGCTCTGGACGACCATCGCCGTCGGGTGCTCGTCGATGTCCATCGTCCCGCTCTCGCGATTGAACTTGGCCATCATGCCTTCCATGTCGTTCAACCGGATGTGGATGTCCTTGCGATAAGGGTAGTTCTCCGAGTTCGGAGAGTTGAGCGCGTTCTCGTAGGCGACGCGGGCGTACTCGAACTGGCCCTTCTTCAGGTAGATATCACCCTGGGCGATGAACATGCCCGGGAAGTTGTAGGGCACCGCTTCGGAGTTGTAGCAATAGCCGCGGCCCGAGATCTTCACGATGCCAGCGATCACGTTGTGCATGAAGTTGTTCAGCTTCATGCCCTCGGGCAACTGGATCTTCGTGAAAGCCCCGTCACCGAACATGCACGTCTCGAGCTGCTCCATCATCGAGACGATCGCCCAGCCGTAATCGAACTCCGGATGCTTCCATTGCGGGTCGAGCATGCCCGCCATCGTGGCCGCTTCGATGAACGCGTGGAACGAAGGGAACTTGAGCGTGTCGTCGACGAACTGCGTGTGGGCCACGGTCCGGTATTCCTCGTCCTCGGTGATGAAGCCGAGGAGCCAGGTCGGCGCCGCCTGGAAGCCGCCAGCGAGGGGGCTTCCGAGCTCGACGCCGCGCTTCGCATGATGTCGCCCTTCGTGGAGGTCTTCGATCATCTGGTCGGGGATGACCCGAGCCTGGGCGCGCCAGTTGTAGGCGGCGGCCGTGATCGTCGCGAGCACTGCGTCTTCCGGCGACTCGAGAATCGCATCCTCCAGTCGACACAGCAGGCTGTCAGCGTCGCCGTCGTCCCGCCGCGTGACGTCGCGCCGGCCGGCCGCCGCGACGGGCGGAAGGTCGGGCTGGAGAGGCAGACCGGCGAGCTTGCGCTCGAGGGCCGGCAGCCTATGGGCCGTGCGACATTCGTCCGACAGCAGCTGGTCGGTGTCCTGGGCGTGGAAGACCTTCCAGAAATGCTGCGAGAGCTCGACGTGGTTTCCCGCGACCGGCGTCGGAAAGTCGAGCGTCTTCGGTGCGGGCACGACCGCGCAATAGAGCGCGGGCAACGCGAAGAGGGCGACGGCGATCAGCAGGATGCGGCGCTTGCGAGAGGGCTTGGACGACATGGGCGTTGCCTTTCCGGAGCGTCCGCACGGCAGACCGCCCCGAGCGAGTGGTCGGCGCGCGCTAGCGCCGCGGGAAGTGGGTCGCGACCAGGTTCTTCGCGTACTCGGCGATCGGCTCGATCAGCTCGAAGTTGGTCGCGCCACCGACGAAGTAGGTGTGGCGGTTGCCCTGGCGCTCCTCGAGCTCGCTGTACCAGCCGTTCTCGATCGACTCGAGATCGACGTGCTGGAAGTAGGGCCAGCGATTGAACGTGCTCCACTCCTCGTTCGACAGGGAGATCCGCGCGTCCATCTGTTCCACGAGGGTCTTGATCCGGTCCTCGACGCTCTTCCTGACCGAGTCGTAGGGCTCCTTCGGATCGACGCGCACGTAGAACTGCACGAAGTCGGAGTCGCTCCACTGCTTGGCGACGCCCCAGGGCGTGCCCAGCTCCGGCAGCGGGTAACAGGCCGCGAGCGGGCTGTCCTGGTCGCCGAACGTCGCGTTCTCGAGATGATGAGTCGACATGCAATACGAGAGGACGTCGATCTGACCCAGGAAATCCTTCTCCTTCTGGTCGGAGTCGAGGAACTTCGAGAGAACGTCGTCGGTCAGCGGGCAAGCCAGAATCAGGTGCTTCGCTTTCAGCGCGCCCTCGGTCCAGCGGATCTCGTTCAGGATCTGCTCGGAGGTCTGATAGTGGATGAGGACGTCCTCCTCGCTCCGCTCGACCGAGGTGACGTGCACGTTCATTCGGACGTCGACGGTCCAGGAGAGTCGCTCGAAGAGCCGCTGGTAGCCGTCGGTGAAGCGCTTGGGCCAGGGCACGATCTTCCCGATGAACGGCGCCTCCTTCATGACCATCGGGACGAAGCTCTTCAGGCTCATGAACTTGAGCGCATACTGAGCGGGCGTCGTCTTGACGGTTCCGTACCCCATCATGTTGACGGGCAGCTGGAAGAGCGTCGCGAGATCGTCGAGGCCCTCGTCTGCGAGCCATTGACCGAAGGGCTTGCAAACCTCCGGGTGGTTTTCGATTCCGGCGAAGGTCGGCGCGTCGATCACCTTCCGCAGCTTGAAGCGCTTCCAGACGTATTTCGCGTTCGCCCACAGGAAGCGCAGCGCGCCGATCTTCTTGCCCGTCCCCTGCTCGACGCGAACGGCGTTGAACATGCTGTCGTACGAGACCCTGTCCTTCGGGTGCTCGGAGTCGGGAACGGTCATCGCGATGAAGGGCCGCTCGGTGTACATCGACGCGCCGACCTGCTTCGCGATCTTGCGGATCTCGGTATAGGCGGGCGTGACGTAGTTGGCGCCGAGGTCGAAGGAGTGGCCGTTGTACGTGATCGTCTTGCACAGGCCGCCGATGCGCCCGAGCCTTTCGAGCACGATCACGTTCGTGTAGCCGGCTTCCTTCAGGTAGTGCGCGGTCAGGAGACCGGCAGGGCCAGCGCCGAGGATCGCGATGCGATCATCCTTGCCGGGCTGGGAAGAGGGTCGGGCCGGGTCGCTCATCTCGGATCTCCTCGATTCCGTCCCCATCGAAATCATCGACGAGGAGCGGAATGGACGGGTCTGCCGGGTGCCGGAGCGACGCTACCCCCCAGAGCAGCTTCGGAATCTCGACACTTCTGATGCTACCATCCATAGCTCCCGGTCGTCTTGAAAATCCATCCCCCATTAGGGCCACTCGATGAGTCGAGACACACCTTTCGCGGCCTACACGGGACAAGAACCCTACGTCTTCGTGAGTTATGCGCACGCGGATGCCGGTTGGGTCTACGCCGAGCTCGAGTGGCTCCACGAGCAAGGCATACGCATCTGGTTCGACGAGGGCATCCGCGCGGGCGCCAGCTGGACGGACGAGCTCGCCGCGGCGCTCGAGGACGCCGCAGGCATTCTCTTCTTCGCGTCGCCGGCCTCGGTGGAATCCCGCCACGCGGTCAATGAGCTGCATTTCGCGCTCGATGCCGACAAACCGATCCTGACTGTCCATTTCGAAGAGACGCCGCTGCCCGGGGGTCTGCGCCTCCTGCTCGCCACGAAGCAGGCCGTGATTCGCGGTGATCTCTCCGTCGCGAGCTATCGCCGCAAGCTCGTCGGTGCGGTCCGCCGCATGGTCAGCGGCGACGACGCGGAGGTCGAAGACTACGAAGACGTCGACGTCGCGGCGCCCGTTCCGGGCTACGAAGGTCGAGCGGCGCTCGCGGTCCTGCCCTTTCGGGAGCTCGGCGTCGCGCACGAAGAGGCCTACTTCGGTCAGGGCCTGACCGAAGAGCTGGTCGTCGGGCTCCAGTCCTGGCGCGAGTTCCCCATCATCTCACGCGAATCGACCGAAGAGTACGGCTCGGGCGACGTCGACCTCCCGCGACTCGCCCGCGAGCTCGGCGTCGGATACGCGCTCCAGGGAACCGTCCGCCGGGCGGGCGGGCGCGTTCGGATCACCGCGCGACTGAGCGAGGCCCGGACCTCCAAGCAGATCTGGGGCGACCGCTTCGAGGGTGACCTCGCCGACGTGTTCGAGCTCCAGGACCGGATCACCCTCGGCATCATGGGCGCGATCGAGCCTCATCTGATCGAGCAGGAGAAGATCCGCTCCGCGCGTGTGCCGACCGAGGATCTCGCCGCTTGGGACGTCTACCTCCGCGGCCTGGGATTGATCGACCGCGGCGACTACGACGGCGCCGCAGCCGCCAAGGAACACTTCGAGCGCGCCACGCAGCTCGACCCGAACTTCGCCCTCGCCCACTTCGGGATCGGGACCTCCGTCATGTTCATGATCATGGACCACCGCGGACGCCTCTCGAACGCGGAGGCGATGAAGATCTTCGGCGACGGGATGGCGGGCGCGAAGGAAGCGATCCGCCTCGATCCGCTCGATCACCACGGCCACTTCTCCCTCGCGACCTATCTCGTCGAGATGGGCCAGTACGAGGAAGCCCTCGCGACCTGCGAGAAGGCCGCGGAGCTCCACAAGGGCCGGGCCCAGGTCCACCGGGGTCTCGCCTACATCCTGTATCGCGCGCGTCGCTACGAGCGCTCCCTCGAGGAGTTCGCGATCGCGAAGCGGCTCAGCCCCCGTGACCCGATGATGTGGCAGATGGTGAACCAGGAGGGAGCCTGTCATTTCGCCCTCGAGCGCTTCGACGAGGCACTCACGCACGCGGAACGATCGATCGCGCTCAACCGCGTCCACGTCTGGCCCCATCTCTTCCGCGTGATGTCCCTCGTGAAGCTGGGCCGACAGAGCGAAGCCGAGGCGGCCTTCGTCGACTTCCGCGAACAGGTTCCCGATTTTTCCGGGGTGCAGCTCCGCTCGATCGACCCGGAGGTGGCCAAGCCCTTCTACGAGGGACTCGCCGCAGTCGGCTGGGTCGACGACGCCTAGCGCCGTGACGAATACCGATGATCGGGAACCGCGGGCCCGGGCGATTGGACGACACAAACGCCCGATCGGGCGTTCGGCCCTCGACGGCCGCCCTGGCACGCGCGATCGTTGGGCCGAGTGAAGGACGTGACGTCGGGCATGGTGCAGGCGGACGGGCGGATTCCGATCTTCGTCGGGGTGACCGGCCATCGGGATCTCCGCGACGAGGACCTGGACCCTCTCGCCGATGTGGTGGGATCGGTCCTCGACCAGGTCGAAGCGCAGTATCCGGGCTCGCCGCTGCGACTCCTGACGGCCCTCGCCGAAGGATCCGATCGACTCGTCGCGGACGAAGCCCTCGCTCGCGGTTGGGACATCGTCGTGCCCCTGCCGATGCCCCAGGCCATCTACGAAGAGCAGTTCGAGTCCGACGCGTCGCGGAGCGAATTTCGGGACCTCCTCGATCGTGCGGAACTCGTCTTCGAGCTGCCGATCGTCGACGAAGGCAACGTCGACGCAGACTCGCTCGACCGCGATTCCCTCCGGCGGCAGTACGAGGCGCTCGGCTTCTTCCTGGTCCGCTACGCCCAGATCCTGATCGCGCTCTGGGACGGACACCGGACGAACGACATCGGCGGTACCGCGCACGTCGTCGATCTGAATCTGCGCGCCGCGCCGATCTCGCCGGCATCGATCCGCACTCGCTCCTTCGAAGCGATCCTCGATCCCTGGGATCGGGGGCCCCTCCACCACATCGTCACCCCCCGGCGGTCGGGCGAGCCCCCGAACGGCGAGCCCTACGAAGAGCGGATCCTGTACCCCGACTCCCCGGACGACGAGCAGGTCGAATCCCGGTCGCGACTCGACGCCACCCTCGTCCGCGTCGATCGGTTCAACGAGCACGTCCTCGGCGGCGGCGACGAGCTCGCTCGCGAGGCCGACGCGTCCGCGGCGATGCTCCTGCCGGACAGCGCACGCGTGTCGCTTCGGCCCGAGCAGTCCGCCCTCCTCCGCCGGTTCAGTGTCGCCGACGCGCTCGCGACGCGAATGCAGCGGCGCCACCGCGTCCATCTCGTGACACTGTTCCTGCTCGTGCTCTTCGCCCTGCTCTGCTTCGAGGCGTACGACAACTTGTTTCCCGAATCGGGCGACGGTCGGCCCTTCGAGCTCGTCCTGCTCGCGGCCTACCCGTTCGCGCTCGTGGTCGCCTTCATCGTCTATCAGGTCTTTCGGCGCTCGGCGTTCCAGGATCGTCATCTCGACTATCGCGCGCTCGCGGAGGGCCTCCGGATCCAGCTCTTCTGGAACCTGTCCGAGATCACCCGTGAGGTGTCCGATCACTACCTCCGCAAGCAGAGCAACGAGCTCCGCTGGATCCACGAAGCGATCCGGGTCGCGAACGTGTACGCGGCGGACCGCGAGATCCCACCGCGAGGTCCCGAGGCCGCCGAGACAGGCGCCCGCGAAACCGTCGAACACTGGGTCCGCGCCCAGCTCAACTACTACGTCCGCGCCGCCGGGCGCGATGCGACGAACGTCGTCCGGGGGTCGTGGATCGCGACGAGCTTCTACGCTGGCAGCATCGCGACGACCCTCGTCGTGTTGGCCGTCGACGCCATCGCGCGCTTCGGGTTCGAGGTCGACCTGCTCGCCGGCGCTCGACCCGTCCTCTTCATGACGATCGCCGTGCTGCTCGGACTCTCGGCGCTGGTACGCGCCTTCTCCGAGAAGATGGGCTATTCGGAGCAGGCGCTGCAGTACCAGCGAATGCGCGCCCTCTTCGCCCGGGCCGAACGCGCGGTCGACGACGGGCTCGAGCGCGGTGACGCCCCGACGGTTCAGCACGTGCTGATCGAGCTAGGCGAAGAGGCGCTCCAGGAGAACGCGGACTGGGTGCTCTTCCGGCGGTCGCGCGGGATCGAGATTCCGCACGGCTGAGGCGAGACGACCGCTGTCCACCGTTCCGGCGCGCGGACGTGCGGCCCATGTCTCACATCGGCCGACATTTCGCGCGGATCCCCTTTCCAGGAGGGTTCGATCGCGTCGACGAGATGCGATTCTATCCCTGTCGTGTCGCGAGCCTCGCCTGCCCACAGCCGCCGTCCGGAATCCGTGCCCCCCTCGCGGCGGTCGCAGGCCGCCCTCGCCCTGATTCTGTGGGCATGCATCGGTGCCGCGCTCGCGGGCTGTTCGGTTCCGGTCGAGACGCCCCGGGCCGTCGACGGCGAGATCGCGCTCGCCGACTGGGACTTCGATCGCGCGAGCGTCGATCTCCAGGGCGATTGGGCGGTGTGCTGGGGACAGCTGCTCGAGCCGGGTGATCCGTGCCCGACGGAGTGGGCGAGCGTTGGCGTTCGAGGCTTGTGGTCGGACGACTCCGCGCGGAGCCCATTCGGCGGAAAGGGCGTCGCGACCTATCGACTCCGGATCACGTTGCCGATCGACCCCGAGTCGGAGTTCGCGCTCTCCGCCGGCGTGCCGCTCACGGCCTATCGCCTGTGGATCGATGGCGTGGATCGCGGCGGAGCGGGCGTCGTCGGTCCCGACGCCGACTCCACGAGTTCCGAACCACGACGCAACCGCGTGTTCAGCCTCGCGCGCGCCGATCGCGAAATCGAGCTTCACGTTCAGCTCGCGAATTTCGAATTCCGGGGCGGCGGCATCCGACGGCCCTGGATCATCGGCCACTCGACCGCGATCCAGCGCCTCTCCGGCGGCACCACCCTGCGCGACGCCCTCCTCGCCACGATCAGCGCCCTCGTCGGAATCGCATCGCTCCTCCAGTTCTTTCTTCGGCGCTCCGAGATCTCGCGCTCGTGGTTCGGCGGCTTCGCGATCGTGATGGCGGGGCGAATGATCCCCGGGAGCATTTCGGACTTCGCGCAGCTGATCGTCCCCTGGGCGTCGTTCTCGCAGCTGCTGCGCTTCGAGTACCTAGGCACGGCGCTCGCGATCGTCACGGGCCTCGGCTACATCGGGGCGAAGTTCCCGGCGCTGCTTCCGCCTCGAATGGTGGGCGGGATGCAGCTGCTCGGACTGGCGATCGCACCGATCGTCGTCCTGGGCCCGATGAACGTGGTCCTCGAGACCCTCCCCTTCTTCCTCGTGATGCCACCCGTCGCCGGTGCGCTCGTGATCCTCGCGCTGACCCGATCCTGGTGGCGCGGCGCCACCGAGGTCCGGGTCACGCTCCTCGCGTCCCTCCTCTTTGTGGGCGCGGTCGTCCACGACGTGATCCGGACGTCCGTCACGAACTTCGGCCTCGCGATCGAGCTCTTCCCCTACTTCTTCGTCGTCTGGATCTCGGTCGAAGCCTTCGAGTTGGCCGCGAAGTTCGCGCGCAGCTTCCAACGCGAGGAGGCGCGCTCGGACGAGCTCGGCGACCTCAACTTCGAATTGCAGGAGACCGAGGCGGCCGTGGTTCGATTCGCGCCCTTCGATCTGCTCGCGCTCCTCGGCAAGCCCTCCGTCGACGAGATCGAGCCCGGCGACCACGTGCGTAGAGTCATGAGCGTGCTGCACTGTGACTTCGGGGACCTCGCCGATTCCGTTCAAAGCGACGCGAGCGGCAATGGCGTGAGACGGCTGAACGAGTTGACGGAGCGCGTGTCTTTTCCGGTGCGCGACCACGGCGGCTTCGTGAGCGAGCTTCGCAGCGAAGGGCTCCAGGCGATCTTCCCGGGTGGTGCGAACGATGCGACCGAAGCGGCGACGGCGATCCTCGCGGTCCTGGCGAGCGAGGACGCGTCTCTCCCCGATGTCGCGATCGGCATCGACACGGGCCTTCTCGTCGTCGGGGTGCTGGGCGACGAGTCCCAGTTGATCGGCAGCGCGATCGGGCCGGCGCGGGCGCGGGCGGAGCGACTCGCGAAGCGTGCTCACGCCACCGCAGGTCGCCTCGTCGTGAGCGCCGAAACCCGCGCGGAATTCGACGATGGCGCGCCGTTCGAAACGCGACCGATGCCCGCGGATGCGAGCGAGCCGAACGGAGAAGGCGACGACGCCTACGCCGTCGATCCGATCGACTGAGACGGCGCTCGGATCAGCGAGCGCCGAGCAGGACGATCCGACCCCGCGCCAGCTCGACGCGGCCGCTGATCGGCCCCGACGTCAACACGCGGTTGACGGACTCGCGGCTGAGCCCGAGGACGTCCGCCAGATCCTGCTGCCGGAGGGCGACGCAGATCCCGCCTTCGACGCGCTCGCCGAAGTCGACGAGCGCCTTCTCGACGCGCGCTTCGATGGTCAGGAAGGCCGCGTCCTCGACGCGCTGGGAGATGCGCAACGCCGACGCGAGGGCGGCCTGGTTCAGCTGTTCCCGGATACCCGGGTGGCGCGCAACGATCGCATCGAGGTCGCGGCGTCGAATCCGCGCGAGCTCGCAGTGGGCCAACGCCGCGACGCTCGCGTGCCGGGGCACGTCCCCCGAGACGCCGATCTCGCCGACGAGCTCGCCGGGCCCGGCCAGACCGAAGGAGATCTGCCGACCCTTCTCGCCGGAGGCGAAGAGCTTGACCTGCCCGCTCACGACGCCATACAGGGCGTCGCTCGAATCACCCTTCTCGAAGAGCACGTCTCCCTTGCGAAGGGACGCACGATGGACCCAGCGCATGGCAGCGTCGCCGAGCTCCCGAAAGATCGGGCTCGCGTCGAGGGCGCGACGCGCGCGGTTCTGGAAGGGCGTGAGCATGGGGTATTCCCGTCGAGACCAGAGGGTAGTCCGGCTGACCGCCCCGTGACACCGAGATGCGTCCGCACGACCGGTAACTAGTGCGTTCGGCTGATCCCCCGGCGCGTTCTCGCGAGCAGAGCGAGGGCTCCGAGGCCGATCCAGAGCCCCCCGGTCGGCTCCGGGACGGCCTGGCCCTCCCAGAGCGACTTGAAGGGCGGGCCCGAGGGGCCGGCGCCCACGTCATCGAAGCCCTCGTCGAAGACCTGCGCACCACTGATGGAGACGGTGATGAGCACTTCGAGCGCTTCGTACGTGCCCCAACGCCCGGGGAAGTCCAACCACAAGGGGAGCGGACTTTCGAGCGCGATGCCCGGGAACTCCGACGACGCGACGATCAATCGGTTGGGGCCGCTCAAGTCGATCTGGGGTCCTTGCTCCGTGATGTCTTCGAGGCGCAGGTACGCCGTGCAGAGGCCATAGTTGGTCGACCTGGGCTCGCTCTAGACGACCGCGCGGACGGCTCGACTCGTGCTAGGCGGCGCGCTCGAGACGCAGCTCGGTCGGCCCACGAACCAGGAACGAGTCGACCCACTCCCGCGCATGCGGCGCTCGCTCGCGCTTCGCCAGGAACGGCAAGAGCGCCTCGATCGCACAGCGCGCCTCGAGTCGAGCCAGCGATCTCCCCAGGCAGAAGTGCTTGCCGAAGCCGAACCCGACGTGCGCATGTGGACGTCGCTCGACGTCGAAGCGGTCCGGGTCGGCGAACTGGCGCTCGTCGCGGTTGGCCGAGCCGAGGAGCGGCGCGACCATCGCTCCCTGCGGAATCGCGACGCCACGAATCTCGGTGTCGCACGACGCCTGGCGAAACAAGATCTGGATCGGCCCGTCGTAACGCACGCCTTCCTCGATCGTCGGCTCGACCAGACTGGGATCGGCGACCAGCTTCGCGAGCTGGTTGGGATGGTCCAGGAGCGCGTTCACCGTGTTCCCGATCAGGTTCGTGGTCGTCTCGTTCCCGGCGATCAAGAGCACCATGACGAACGTGATGATGTCGTAGTCGCTCAACTCGTGACCGTCCTGGACCGCGACGATCTGCGAGATCAAGTCGTCCTTCGGGTTCTTGCGCCTCGCGCGGGCCGTCTTCCGTAGATAGGCCGCCATGTCGACGAACATCTCGACGAAGGGGTCCGCGAGTCGATCCGCACGACCTTCGTTCGTCGAGATGCTCTCGATCACCGTGTCGGTCCAGCCCTTGAACGTCGCCAGCATCTCCTGCTCGATGCCGAGCAGCTCGGCGATCATCGTCACTGGGAGCGGGACCGCCAGATCCCGCACCACGTCGAAGGACTCGCCGCGTTCGAGAGGCGCGATGCACTGCGCGGTCACGTCTCGAATCCGGCCTTCGAGGCCCGCGATGCCGCGCGGGGTGAAGCCGCGATTCACGATTGTGCGCGTCTCGGCGTGACGGGCGCCGTCCTCCATGATGAGGCCACGCGCGGTCCCGAAATGTTTCGGATGCATCCGGGCCTTGAGCGCGATCAGTCCGATGAAGCGGAAGAGTCGCCACTCGAGGGGCGGGCGGGCGTCGGATCCCCCCTGCATCAGCATCACGCGCATGCCGTGGGACGAAAAGGTCTCGTGCTCCTTCAGCACGTGCATGACGTCGTCGTAGCGCGACACGCACCAGACGTTCGCGTCCGGCGCGAAGTGGACCGGCGCCTCGTCGCGGAGCCTTCGGTAGGCGCTGTAGGGATCTCTGCTGAGGGCGGGGTCGAAGGGCTCGAACGCGATCGTCATGACGGATGGACCTCGTGGGGCGGCATCAGGATAACGCGACGGAATCGCGCGCCCCGCGACCGTACGAAAGGACTATCCTGGCGAACTCGAGAGGAGGACGCATGTCGGATCACGCGATCGACCTCCACGACCATCGCCAGACCCAGAACATGTGGCCGCAGCTCGCGCGTTGGCGACGGGAGACCCCCGTCGTGGCGCTCGGCGACGGGCGTGTCTACGTGTCGCGCATGGCCGACTGCTGGGCGGTGCTGCGCGATCCGCACACGTTCGCCAACGGCAACGGCTTCAAGGCCGTCGAGATGCCCGACGATGAGCGCATGCTCGGGGAGATGGATCCGCCGCGGCACCCCGTGATACGCCGAATCCTGCGTCGCTCCTTCGACAGACACGCCGTCGAGGCGGCCCGGCCCTTCGCGCGTGGCGAGGCCACCCGGCTGCTGCTGGACTGGGAATCGGGCCGACCGCGCGACCTGATCGCGAGCTTCACGGATCGCATCAGCAACCTGGTCAGCTTCCACCTCGTCGGGTTCCCGCTGGAAGACACGGACCGGATCGTGGCCTGGGCACGCGAGCTGCTCCACAGCGAGTGGACGTCGATGAATCGGACCGAACGCGGTGAGGGGATGGCCGGCGCCTTTCCGGAGTTCAGCACCTACCTCGATCGGCTGGTCGACGGGCATCGCGACCGCCCGGGCGAAGCGAGCTTCATCACGCGCCTCGCCCGCAGCCGACATCTCGGTGAAACGCTCTCGCCCACGGTGCTCCGGACCCTGACCGCGCACATCGTGCTCGGCGGCATCTCCACGACGACGAACCTGCTGGGGAGCATCCTGTTGCGGCTGCTGCGCGATCCGGCGCTACACGAGAAGCTGCGAAGCCAGCCGGAACTCGTCCCCGCCGCGGTCGAAGAGAGCCTGCGACTGGATCCGCCCGTGCTCTTCGTCATGCGCGAGTGCCGCAAGCCGGTGGAGATCGTCGACGTCGCGATCGAGGAAGGGGCTTCCGTGCTCGTTGGCATCGCCTCGGCCAATCGGGACGAGGCCGTGTTCGAGGAGCCCGACGCATATCGCCTCGACCGCGGCTTGCCGCTTCACATCTCCTTCTCCGGCGGCGCACACCACTGCATCGGTGCCGCGATCGCCCGCCTCGTCGCGCAGGAAGTGACGACCGCGTTCGTCGAGTGCTTCGAGCCGGGCGACGTCGAGCTGGCGCCCGGCTTCGAGTTCGAGGGCGTCCCGGTGTTTCTGGAGTACGGGCCGGCTCGGCTCGATGCCGTCCGCACCAACTAGCAACCGAGTCGGGAGATCGGACATGAGCCACGAAGAACGAATCCGAAGCCAGGGCATCGAGCTGCCCAAGGCGAGCCCGCCCGTCGGTCTCTACGTGGGCGCGGTCCGCACCGGCGACCAGCTGCACGTGGGCGGACACGGACCGATCCGCGCCGACGGCAAGCCGGTGATCGGCAAGGTCGGCGACACGGTCTCCCTCGAGGAGGCGAGGGAAGCGGCGCGCTTGACCGGCCTACAGATCCTCGCGTCGGCGCGCGCAGAGCTGGGTTCCCTCGACGCAGTCCGTCGCGTCGTGAAGGTCTTCGGCATGGTGAACTGCGCCCCGGGCTTCAATCGAATGCCCGCGGTGATCGACGGCTGTTCGCAGCTCTTCCTCGACGTGTTCGGCGACGCGGGCGTCCACACGCGATCCGCGGTGGGGATGGCGGAGCTTCCCTTCGACATCGCGACGGAGATCGAGGCGGTCTTCGAGGTCGAACCCGAGCGCTGATCGACATCGAACGGCCGTCGGATAACCGGCGTCGCCTAAGAAGGCGCCGCCAGCGCCGTCCGCATCGCCGCGAGCATCGACCCCCGGAAGCGCCGGCTGGCCTCGGAGTCCCCGACGATGCCGTCGAAGCCGTGGAAGACCCCGTCGATCACGATCGTCTCGCATGAGATGTTCGCGGCCCGCAGGCGATCCGCATAGGCCATGTCCTCGTCGCAGAAGAGATCGAGGGACCCGACGCCGATCCAGGTGGGCGGGAGGCCCTGGAGATCTTCGTTGCGCGAGGGCACCGCGATCGGACTCGCCTCGGCCCTCCCTGCTTCGTGGCCGAGATAGGCCGACCAGCCGACGCGGTTCGCGCGATTGTCCCAGAGCCGGAACGCGCTCTCGTCGAGATCCGTCCGCAGGACCGTCCGATCGTCGAGCATCGGGTAGACGAGGATCTGCGCCGCGAGTCGGATCTCGCCGCGATCGCGCGCGTGCAAGGCGAGCTGCGCCGCGAGGCCGCCCCCCGCGCTCGCACCGGCTACGGCGATCCGCGTCGCGTCGACGTCGTCGCGCTTCGCGAGCCAGGTGAGCGCGGCGTATGCGTCGTCGAGGGCCGCCGGGAATCGGTGCTTGGGAGACAGGCGGTAGACCGGCGCGACGACGATCGCCCCGAGCTCGTCGGCGATCCGACGACAGAGCGCGTCGTCCTGCTTGGGCGAACCGAACAGGAACCCGCCCCCGTGGAGCCACAGCACCGCCGGGAGCGGCTCGTCCCCGCTCGCGGTGGGACGCTGCACGCGAACCGGGCCCGCGCCCGAGTCCTCGATCTCGACGTCGTCGGGATCCGCCCCTCTCGCGGTCAAGCCGCTGAGCAGACGCACGAGGGGCAGGTTCCAGGACCGCGCGATGCCACGAGGCAGGAAGCGGGCGACGGATCGGTATTCGGGATCGAAGGGGCTTTCGGGCATTCGGTGGGTCTCCGATTCTTCAGACGGTGCGCGTGTCCCCGGCGACCATCGGGGGGCGACCGTAGAGCTGGGTGACATCGTCCCCCGCCGACCATTGGCCGATCCACTCGTCGTAGTAGTCGGGCAGCGGCTGATGGGTCGGGTCGTGCCACGGCAGCTGGGAGTTCAGGATTCCGACGGCCGAACGGATCGTGGCGGCCCGCGGCACGCTCGCGAAGGGATTCCCTTCGTAGACGTCGTGCGGCACGTCCGGAAGGTGCTTCTTGAACTCTTCGTTGGCCATCACGAACAGGTCACGCACGTGCGTCTTCATCGGGCGCGCGTGCTTGAATCGGTACCAGTAGCTCCCGACGACGTGGTCGTAGACCACGAGGGCCGAGCTGCGATGTTCGATCTCCTCGCAGAAGTGCCAGAGGAGCATCGACGACAGACGCGAATCGCCGCCGCTGAAGAGGATCTCCCGGTGGTCGAGGATCATCTTGAAGAAGGGCGTGAAGATCGCCTCCATCCCGCCGGCATAGGCCAGGTGGTAGTCGAGCGACTCGTTCTCGAACTGCTCGTCGTAGCTCGCCTGCGCGTTGTCGAGAATCGTCTGGAGACCGGGATACCGGGCGATCAAGGCCTTCGCATGCTTCATGTGCGCGGCGGCGTGGACGCCTTCCTGCTGACCGAAGAGGCGGGCCTCGGTCGCGACTTCGTCGTCCGTGATCCGCGACTCGGCCTGGCGCATCGCCTTCGTGATGTACCGCTCGAAGCTGATGATCACGAACGTGATCTGGTTCATCAGCACGGAGAAGCGCGGCTGCTCGGGATTCCAGATGAAGGGGATCCCTTCGAAATCCCAATCGAAATTTCGAACTTCCAGATTCGACATTCTGCGGTCAGGCTCCTTGGGCGATCCGTCGCGGGCCCTCACCCGCGCGGCGACCTTCGAGCCTAGCTCGCAGGGTCTCCTCCGTCCCACTCACTGTCGCCGGTGAACGCACCCGCCGAGAAGCGGAATCGCAGATGGCCGGCAGCGCGCTCTCAGCCGGCGACCGTGCCGCGGCCCCGCAGTCGAAGGGCCGAGACGGCGAGCAAGCCACCGATCAACAGGATCCCCATCGGCCACGAAGCGCTCGGCACGGCGCTCGACGGAACCGGAACCAGTTGACCGCGAAGCTCGCCGCCGGGGCACGTAGTGGAGTGGACGTTGAGATACCAGAGTCCGGCGATCAGGTCCGCGCCGAGGGACGGGGTCGTCGTGGCGGAACTCGAGTTCGGATTCGCCGTGCCGGTGTTGACCAGAATGTTGCCGCTCACGACCCCGGGCAAGGCCGGTCCGTGGAAATGCGCGAAGAGCGCGGCGGCTCCGCCCAGCAGCAGCCCGTCGTCATAGGCGGGCGCGTTGTCGCCAAAGGTGTAACTCCAGCTGACCAGGTTGGTCACGTCGTCGTAGGTCGCCGTCCCCACGATTCGGGAGGTACTTCCGGCCGTGCACGTCGTGGCCTGCGCTTCGTCGCCGTCGATCGTGAAGTTGTGGACCGTCGCAGTGCTCGTCCCGGAAACCAACGAGAGACCAGCCACCAGGATCGAAATTCCTGTCATCGAGATTCGCATTCCTCAGCTCCTCCATTTTTCGGCGTTCCCGGTCGGCGTTCTCGTCGCGCCGAGTCGTCCAGTCAATTCTCGGTGTTCGCCACCTGCTCCTCGAAGAGCGCCCGCTGGGCCTTCATCACGGCGGCGGCCTTCGAGTCACCTGCCGCTTCCATCAGGTCGATCGCTCGCGTCTGGGTCGCGACCGCCTCCCGCCATTTGGCGCCCGACGCGTAGGCCATCGCCAGGGTGTCGAGATAGTCCGCGTTCGGCGGATCGCTCGATCGGACCGCCGACTGTGCATGCTCGATGGCCTCCTCGGCGTTCCGGAGACGCGGATCGCGTGACGTCGCGAGAATCCAGGCGAGATTGTTCGCGGCACCGGGGAGCGCGGGATCCCGCTTCAGGGCCTCGCGATAGCCGAAGACCGCGACCGGCCAGTCCCCGGCTTCTCGCGCGACTCCCGCGATCGCCGCGAGCGAGCGCCCAGGCGCCCGCCCGGCGAGCAACTCCTGGAAGAGGACGCGCGCTTCCGCCTTCCGGTCGGTCTCGTAGTAGGCGTGCAGCGCCAACTGGCGATGCTGAAACGCGGGCGCGGTTCCCTCGATCGCCAGGCTCGCGTCATAGCTGTCGATCACGCCGTCCCAATCTTCACGCCCTGCGCGCGCGTTGGCCAGGACGAGCCAGGCGTCGGGATGCGCGCCCAATTCGAGGCTCCTCGACGCGTGCGCTTCCGCGGCGTCGAGATCTCCGGACCGCGCGAGCGCGACAGCCATGCGCGACTGCCTCGACGAGTCGTCCCGCCCCAGCCATCGCAGCGCGGACAACTGATGCCCGGCGCTCATCAGGCGGTTCTCCGCGAACGCGCGGGGCAACGTGATCTGTTCGCTCACGATCGCCGCCACCTGGGTCGCCATCAACAATCCGCCGAGCGTCCACGCCAGACGCGACGGCCATGCCCGAAAGGCCGCAGCGGTCGCCGGCTCATCGTCGCGCTCGGCACCGACGAGCACCTTCGACACGCGCTGGCTGCGAAGCTTCCAGATCGCACCGTCGAGGATGAAATGATGGATGTTCACGCCGGCGGCGATCAGGCCTGCGAGGCCGAGATTGAACTCTCGATCGCCGAGCAGATCGGGGGAGAAGGCAATCGCCGGGATCGCCCAGATCGCGCCGCCGGCTGCCAGGCACTTTCCCACATAGAGAGGAAGCCCGCGCCAGCGATTCGACGCCTTCGCGAAATAGGCCGTGACGAACTGATACTGGAGGGCATGCCCGATCGCTGCGTAGAACACGTACTCGGGGGGCAGGCCAGCGTCGAGGGGATCGATCCCCGTCTCGATCCCGAAGAACGAGATCGAGAACGGCAAGGGGAACCAGAGGGCTTGCGTCACGATAACGATGATCGTCGGCGCGAGGGCCTTCAAGGATCCGACTCGAGCGAGCAGGACGAGCGCGCCGACGGTCGAACCCAGATACACGACCCACGCGAGCACGATGGCAAGGTGTCCGAGGTCGATCGGCAAGCCGAGGGCACGTCCGCCAACGGAGCTCGCATAGTCGAGCGAGCTCGGGTCGTAGGTTGCCTCGCCCACCGTGTGCAGGACGAAGAACGTGATCGCGAAGGAGCTCAGGAACGAGACGTTCAGGAGCTGCCGCGCGCGCGATGAGATCTCCACTCCGGCCCGCCGGAGGAACATCGTGCCGACGCCGTAGTTCTGACGCGTGTAATGATAGGGGCTCCAGGTCGCGTAGATCATGAAGAACCACGATGCGACCCACGCGTCGTGAATCGACCAGGCGAAGAGCGCGGTCACCAGCAACGTCGCCCAGACCGCGACGAAGATGTGCGCTCGCCGATCCTCGGGCCGCTCGTAGACGCGGAGCAACGTCGCGCCGTAGTGCGGCGTGCTGATCAGGACGCTCACCAGGGGGACGAGGCCGAGCGGATGCGCCAGCCGGAGCGATTCGCCACCGAAGGCGAAGATCATGAAGATCGCGATGTAGCCGAGTCCGCTGCCGAGAAGCAGGTCGGGGACCGCACCGAATAACCAGGGTTGCTGAGACGCGGTTCTCGACATCGCGCCATCTTCGCACAGGCGGAGGAGCCGAGGGCCAATTTCCGGCGTGATGCCGGTCAGTTCCACGTCGCCTGCTTTCCGCCGGACGACCGGCAAATCCGGTTCAGCGCTCCTCCCGTCGACCGAAAGAGAAGAGACCGATCCCACGAGGCCCACCGACCATGCCCCCCGACCGCCGCCGCCTGGTGCTCTATTCCGGCGGACAGGAGCGACGCAACCGCTTGATCCACGAGAGCCTCCTGGATCTCGCCCTCCGGCGCGGTCCGGCATCCGCGAACGACGGCATCCGGATGACCTACCTCCCCTTCACGCGGGACGGTTCGGCGCCCTACTACCGGCGCTTCGTGAAGCGGTACACGCGATTCGGTGCCACCGCCTTCCGCTGCATCGTCCCCGACGATCCGTCGCTCGCAGCGGATGGCGTAGATCGTCGCCGCGCGGTGGCCGACCTGATGGCGAGCGACGTAGTGTACCTGCCGGGCGGCAACACCTTCTACTTCCTCCAACACCTGCGCCGGTCCGGCCTACTCGAAGCGATCGAGCGCTTCGCTCGGCGCGGGGGTGTCGTGGCCGGACTCTCTGCGGGCGGAATCCTGATGACCCCGCACATCGGACTGGCCGGGTATCCGGACTTCGATCGCGACGAGGACGAGATCGGCCTGTCGTCACGCGCGCGTCGTGCCCTCGGCCTCGTCGATTTCGAGTTCTTCCCGCACTACCGGAGGTCCCGCCGCTATCGCGACGCGCTCGCGCGCTACTCCGAGCAGAGCGGCCGCGCCCTCTACGCGTGCCGCGACGGGAGTGGCATCGTCGTCGAGGGCGACCGGTTCACGGCCCACGGCGAGGTCTGGCTCTACGACCGGGGCCAGGAGCGTCGAATCGCGGGTTAGGCGCTCGCGCCGGCCGCCTCGCGACGCGACTCGATCGCCTCGCGAATCCGCGCCGCTTCCGCACCGTCCAGCGAGAAGCGCGAGAAGGCCCACATTCCGATGAGCAGACAGACGAAGGGGGCGCCGCCCGTCATTCCCTTGATCGTCCAGAGCGTGACCTCCGTCTGAGGCACGTTCGGTACGAAGCCCGAGAGCTGCAGCGCCCAGCCGGAGAACGCGACCATCAATCCGGTCCCGAGCTTCGACGCGAAGTTCCACGCGGCAAGATAGACGCCTTCCTTCCGCTCACCGGTGTGCAGCTCGTCGAAGTCGATGACGTCGCCCTTGATCGAATAGCCGAGCGTCTGCCCGCACGCGGTCGCGAAGCCGTTCACCAGCGAGCTCGCGATCATCAGCGTGATCCGACCCTCGTCCTGGAACAGGATCATCCCGTAGCCGATCGCCTGTAGCCCCATCGCGGCGCGCCACAGCTTGTGGCGCTCGTAGCGACGGCCGAGCCAGACCCAGAACGGGATCGCGAGGACGGTGGCCCCGGTGAAGAAGAGAAAGACCTGGCCGACGTAGTCGGACGCCTTCGTGACGTAGATCAGGAGGTAGGGCGTCATCGCGCTCGTCGCCCCGATTCCGAAGATCTCGATGAAGTAGACGAAGAGCAGGAGCCGCGCGTGCGGATTGCGAACGACGTCGCGGATCCCGGCGACCGGGCTCTCGGCGCCGCGACCGCCGTGTGCTGCGCGCTCGCGGGGGAGCGCCCAGGTGCAGACGAGGAGACTCACGCCGAGGACGATCGCGACCGTCGTCGAGAGCCCCGCGGCGTTCGCGCGGGCGTCCGGGTTGTCCAGGATCATCGGGGTCGCGAAGAGGAACGCCCCGAGCATCCCGAATGCGAGAGCAATCTGCCGCCCAGCGAAGCCGCGGGATCGCTCGTGGGGCGACGGGCTGAGTTCCACGCCAAGCGCCATCTGAGGGACGATGAAGATCGTGAACGCGGTGTAGAAGCCGAAGACCGAGACGACGACCCAGCCCATCAGCGCCGCACCCGAGAGCGCTGCGGGCGGGGACCAGAGCATGATGGAGAACGCGACGAGCGGAACGATCGACGCGTAGAGCCAGGACTTTCTTCGCCCGAGGCGCGACCGGGTGCGATCGCTCCATTGACCGACCAGCGGGTCGGAGACCGCGTCCCACAACTTCGAGACGAAGAAGATCGTGCCGATCACGCCCGGCGCGATCAGCAGCACGTCCGTCGCGAAGTTCATGTACACGACGGTCATCATCATGTAGAGCAGATACGCCGGCGCGGTCGGCGCAGCGAAGTTCGCGAGGGTGCCCCAGGAGAGGCGGTCCCCCTCGAGCGCGGGGGCGCGATCGGACGCAGTCATCGCGGCACGATAGCCCCGTGATCGACCGGTGGGCGGGGGTCCGAAACGACGCCAGCCGCGTGCTAGGGTCGCATGCGGGAGTGGACCATGGTCGAAACACTTCGCGAGCCCGCACCCGAAGGTGTCCAGATCGGCCCCGTCGCCCATCACCTGCTCTTCGAGAACGCGGACGTCAAGATCTGGCAGGTCGACACGCCCGCCGGCGAGACCTTCTGGCACCACTACCACGATCTCGACTACGTGCTCTTCCACGTGACCGAAATGTTCGGCGCCGTCTATCACGCGAACGAAGAGCACGACCGCGTCTGGCGCTCACGACTCGAAGCGGGCGAGACGCTCGACGAAACCCTCGGCGGGTGGTGTTACGAACACAGCGTGAACTTCATCCCGGGCACGGGCTTCCTCTCGCCCGGCTACGTCAACGTCGGCAAGACGCGTTTCATCGCGTCGCTGATCGAGCTGAAGCGCCCGCGGAGCGTAGACCAGGCGGACGTCGGCTTCTCCCGGAGCGACGCGCTCGTCGGGCTGCCGCCTCGCCCGGGCGCGACGATGCTGCTCGAGAACGATCGCGTACGCGTGTTCGAGACCGCCCTCGCTCCGGGTGAGAGGGCCGAGGCGCGAGATCGACTCGACACGGCCGTCTACGTGATCGATGGCGGGAGCGTGCGCGATTCCTGCGCAGGTGCGAGCGAAAAAGCCCGCGAGAGCACGACCGGCCACTGGCTCCCGGCTGCCTCGGACTACGTCCTCGAGAACGTGGGCGCGGAGCGCTACCGCGACATCAGCGTGGAGCTGAAGTGAAGCACGGCGGATCCCGCGGCCTCACTCCATCGCCGTGACGCCCGCCTCTCCCTGCCGGATCACGTAGAAGTCCATCCCTTCTTCGCCGCAGATGAACGCATAGGGATGGTTCGCGGCGAGGGCGACGCTGTCGCGCGCGCCGAGCTGCACGGAATGATCCGGACCGTCGGGCCAGAACGTGCAGCCCCCGGAGAGCACGATGAAGAGCTCGTCGTGGTCGTGGCTGTGCATCGGCACCTCGAACCCCGCCGGCATCGTCGTGAACTGGTGGAAGAACCCGCCCTGCCCCCGCGAGATCCGTTTGCGTTTGGCGCCGGTTCGCTCGGCCTCCTCGATCAGCTTCGGCGCCGCGTAGGGCTCCTTGCGCTCGTCCACCCAGTCGAGCTCGTCGAAGACGAAGAGCGTCGGCTCGAATTCGGTCGTCATGTGACGTGCCTCCCGTACGATTGCGGTCGCCGAGAATATCGGTCAGCGCGTCGAACCCTGCGAACTCGTCTCCAAGACGCGTCGCCTGCGCTGTACCCTCCCAGCACGAACGCGCGACGGCGCATCGCACAGGAGGAGACGTCGAGATGATCACGTACGCGTACTGGGCCGGTGTGGTTCTGCTGGCCGGCCTGCTGATCGGGCTGCTGGGTGGAAAGGCGGGGAAGTGGCCGACGGCGCTCGTCCTCGCTGCGGTCGTCCTGGTATCCGGATGGGGTGCCTACTACTTCTACTTCCAACAGGTCTTCGTGAAGCGCTGGGGCGGAGTGATGACGATCCAGGTGCCAGAGGGACACGTCCATCTCGCGGCGACCTGGAAGGACGACAATCTCTGGGTCGAGAACTACGACCCGGCCACCAACACCTGCCACTTTCGCGAGTATTCCCGCGGCAATCTCCTGCAGGGGAAGGTCACGATCCAGAACTGCAACCCGATGCTTCGGCGCTCAGGCCCGGAGCGACTGCCTTCGCGTCGACCGTGATCGTTCCCTGTGTGAACCGCCCGACAGTCCGACCGTCGACACGTCCATAGCCTTTCCTGATCGAGGCCCCCGGATTCCCCGGCCGGGCCACCGATCCGGAGAATCGTGATGGACACTGCATCGAAGAATCGTCGCACGTCGACGAAGGCGAGACGAAGGGCGATCGGCGCGGCGGCCACCCTCGCCGCCTGCGCGAGCGTCTGGCCCGCAACGGCCGCGACCTACACCGTGAACGACAGCGCCGACGCGCCCGACCAGAACGTGTCGGACGGGGTCTGCCAGAGCACGCTCGGAACCTGCACGCTCCGCGCGGCGATCATGCAGGCCAACCAGACTCCCGGACACGAAACGGTCGAGCTTCCGCTCGGTGTCTACTCGATGGCCCGGCCCGGCGTCTTCGAGGACGCGGGACACACCGGCGACTTCGACATCACCGACTCGGTCACGATCCAGGGTGCCGGCATCAACGGGTCGATCGTCGACGGTCAGTATCTCGATCGGGTCTTCGACATCCACCCGGGGACGGGCCCGGTCGCTTTCGATTCCATGGCGATCCGACACGGCGACCTTCGAGCCACGTTCGACCCCGAAGAGGTCGAGTACGACGACGCCTATCGCGGCGGCGGAATCCGCGCGCGTGGAGAGGAGGTCGTGCTCGACGGTGTGCTGCTCACCCGCAATTTCGCCGGTGAAGGCGGCGGGCTCTCGGGCGACAACGCAATCGCGATCCATCACTCGCGCATCCATCGGAACGAGGCGAGCTGGCACGGAGGCGGCATTCGAACGACGAGCTTCGACGCGGCCCTCGTCTTCGAGGACTCGGTGCTGTGGTCGAATCAAGCCCAGTTCGACGGCGGTGGGATGAAGGGGGTGGGCCGCGCCGACTTCGCGCGGAGCTCGATCTTCGACAACCGCGCCGGCAGAGAGGGAGGCGGCTTCAGCTCCAACACGGGCTTCACGAACGCCGACGCCTGGATCTTCGAGAACGTGACGTTCAGCGAGAACCAGTCCGGCGAGTGGGGCGGTGCGATCTACACCGCCGGTAGCCTTCGCGCGGTGAACGTCACGATCGCGAACAATCACGCCGGAATGGGCGGGGGCGGCGTCTCCAGCAGCGCCGTCAGCCTCGACAACGACCGCGCGTACTTCGAGAACTCGATCATCGCCGACAACACGGCTCCGACCGGCGCCGATTGTCGGGGAATCGTCACGTCCGCGGGTCACAGCCTCTTGCGTACCCATGCGGACTGCGGGTGGGAACCGCAGCCGACCGACCTCCCGGCCGGCACGAACCCTCTGCTCGCCTCCCTGCAGTTCCAGCAGACCCACTACCACCCGATCTCGCATAGCAGTGCGGCGAAGGACTTCGTCGCGGCTTGTCCGCTCGAGGATCAGCGCGGCGTCGCCCGGCCGCAGGGCCCTGCCTGCGACATCGGCGCCTACGAGCTCGTGTTCGATCCGAACGCCCCGGTCGCCATCGACGACCACTACGACGTGCCGTTCCCGGGTCCCGTGACGCTCGTCGCGCCCGGCCTTCTCGCGAACGACAACGACCCGAACGGCGATTCGCTCACGGCGCATCTCCAGTACATCAGCCCCAGTTCGGGCGCTGTCACCGTGCAGTCCGACGGCGGCTTCTACTTCGTGCCGGGAGGCTTCCAACACGCGACGCGCACCTTCACCTACTACGCGAGCGACGGCACGCATGACTCGAACGTCGCCCAGGTGTCGGTGACGAGCGGATTCCGCGAGCCGCCGTGGAAGGTCTACGAAGTGCCCGAGCTGCCCTGGCTCGATCCCGGGCCCTACCGATTCGACTGTGTCGCGCTCTGGCAGGACGGGACGATCGCGACCCAGGCCTTCGGCACCGGAGAGTGGACGGGGAAGTTCTCCCGCGAGACGATCTCGACACGGACTCGGAGGCAAACCGATTCGTTTCCGCTCACGGCTCGCCTCGCGAACGCCCGGAAGCAGGGCGTGCGGCTCGACGGTCAGGTCGACGGCACGCGGTTCGCGGCGCTTCTCACGACCGACGACGGTAAGTCCTACGAGGTCAGTGGGTTCGAGAACGCCGATTGCAACGTGCTCGCAGACCAGCGAATCGGGCGGATCGCGATGAAGCTCGATGCGCGGATCATCACCGAGCGGACGGTCGAGTCCAGCAAGGAAGTGCTGATCCACCGCTGACAGGAGATCGAAATCGGCTCCTCGCCGGAACGCGTCCGGGTCGACTGATCGGCCCGGACGTCTGCGTATGTGGCGCTCTGCGAGCGTTCTTCCCTTTCACGAACCGATCCCTCGCCTCGTCGTCCCGAGGGCGCGCGGGACCTGCATCGACTCTGCGCACGCGCTGCCGGTCGTTCGAATCGCCGTGAGGAAATCAGCGGGATTCGTCAAGCGTGCGGACGATCACGCCGATTTCGAAGCTTCGTTCACTGACTACACGGGCCGGTGTCGGAGCTGCAGGTGCACCTGCCGCGCCCGCCCAAGAACGACGAAATGGGACGACGAGATGGCTCCTTCATCGCATCCTGCGTCGACATCCTGGCTCTCCGCGAACCGCTTCGTCTTTGCGATCGCGATCGGCGTCGGGATCGCGGCGACCGCGTCCGCCGGATCGAGCGAATGCCGGCTCTCTTGCGATACGCCCGAGCCGTCCTACTTCCTTGCGAGCAACAGCGACTACCTCGAGCGGCAGGCCGAGCGCGACGCCGAGCGCGCCCGGCTGCGGATGCAAGAGGATCGGCGGCGCGCCCAGCGCGACAGTGAGCGGCGCGCACGCCGAAAGCTGAGCGACCTCGAACGCAAGATCGAGAGGAACAAGCGCGAGCAGTACCGGAGCTCCGGCTACGGACACCGCTCTCGACATGGCAGCAACGACGGCCAGGCCGGCACGCACTGCATGTACGGCACCGACGGCGCGCTGATCTACGCGCCGTCCGGCGCCCGCTGCGCCACCAAAAAAGGTGGACCGATGCCAGGGCCGGCCTCGGTGCAACCCGTCGTGAGGGCCGGCTGCGCCAGCGGGAACTGCCGCAACGGTGACGGCACCTATGTGTGGACCAACGGCACGCGTTATGTCGGCGACTTCGCGAACGGCCTCCAGCACGGCCAGGGCTCCATCGCCTTCACCAACGGCGCCTCCTACGTCGGTGGTTGGGAAGCCGGGAAGCGGTCCGGTATGGGCACCGCGATCTACCCCGACGGCCGCGTGCGCGCTGGGCGTTGGAAGGAAAACCGATTCCTCGGGACGGGCGCGGCGGACGCGGCACCGTCGATCGAGTGGCCCGATCTCTCGCGCCCGGCAGCCACGGTCGGCGGCGGTGAACACGATGTCGCGGTGATCGTCGGGATCGAGCGCTATGCCCACGTCGCCGACATCCCGGGTGCCGAGCAGAATGCCGTCGACTGGGTTCGCTACATGCTGAAGACGCGCGGTGTCCCGAGCGATCGGGTCGCTCTGCTCCTCGACGAGGACGCGACGCGGGAGGAGATTCGATATGCGGTCGAAGACGCCGCGAGACGGGTCGGTCGCAAGGGTCGCCTCTGGTTCGTCTTCATCGGACACGGGGCGCCGTCGACGTCCGGTGACGACGGGCTGCTGATCGGCTTCGATGCACAGCAGAAGGCAAGGTCGCTCTCCGCTCGGAGCCTCGAGCAATCCGACCTGCTCGAGATCCTCGAGAGCAGCAAGGCGAATCAGATCCACGTCCTGATCGATGCCTGCTTCTCTGGCCGTAACAGCGCAGGCCAGCAGCTCGTCGCGGGGCTGCAGCCGCTCGTCGTGACGTCGACGCAGCCGACCACCGACGACCGCATGACACTGATGACCGCGGCTGCCAGCGACCAGTTCGCGGGCCCGCTGCCCGGCGCTTCGCGACCCGCCTTCAGTTACCTGATGTTGGGCGGCCTTCGCGGGTGGGCGGACGCCGATGGAGACGGCCGCGTGAGCGCGGGGGAGCTGCACGACTACGCGGCGAAGACCATGCGTTCGACGATTCGTGGCCGAAACCAGACGCCGACCTTCGTCGGCGAGACCGACATGCGGCTCGGGCGCTCGCCGCGTGAAGCAGGACCCGACGTCGTCGAGCTGATGCTGCGGTCGAAGCGGACGGCCCGGTCACGCTGATGCGGGTCTCGTCACTGCAACGGCCCGTCACGGAGTCGAACGCTCGCTTCGGACCACGATCGCTCGCGCTCCTGATCGGCGTGACGCTGCTGACCGGCTGTGCTGCAGAACACGGCGCGACAGCGAGCCCGGATCGCGCGTCGTCTACCGCGACGTTCCGCTCCGAGCGTCCGAGCCTGATCGACGCGCCTCGGGTGCGGCGAATGGCCGAGCCGGGATGGGTCGAAGTCGAGGCCAGCGTGCTGGCCTCGGACGAGGAGTCGCCAGCCGCCGCCCGGCGACGCGCGCTCGAACGCGCGCGTCGCGCCGCAGTGGAGTACGTGGCAGGCGTCTCGGTTCAGAGCAGCGTCGTGACCTTCGATCACGTGAGCGACCAGGGCACCGCGGAGCTGCTCCAGGCGTTGACCACCACCCAATCCGACGCACTGGTCGTCGACGAGAAGCTGCTGGACAGCGGCGTCTCGATGTCCGGCGACGGCGGCTACCACGTGCGCGTGAAGCTCGCGGCGCGCGTGCTCGTGCACGGGCAGGGAGACGCGGACTTCGAGACCGAGGTGCGCTTGAACGGCACGCGGTTCCGGCCGGGGGAGCGGGTCGCGCTCGCCGTCCGCGTCTCGCAGACGGCCCGGATCTACGTGCTGGCGCTGAGCGACGACGGGGCCGTCGTGCTGCTCCCGAATCGCCACATGCCGGATACACGCTTCGCCGCCGACACCTGGCTCGAATTTCCGGGCCAGGCCCTCACCGATCGCGGCGTCGTGCTCGAGGCCTCGCTCGCGAGCGGACGCGCCCGGAGTCTCGAGGCGCTGATCGTCGTCGCCCTGCGCGGCCGTCGTCGACTCGACGATGTCTTCCCCGCTTCGGGCGCCGCGTTCCACGGTGCCGAGGGCAGCGAGGCCATGCGTCTCGCGAGCGAGTTCCTGTCGCCGCTCCTCGGAGTCCCCGCGAGCGACTGGACCTTCGATCAGATCGTCTACACGATCGAACGCGACTGACCAGGGGCGGCTCCAGGGCTCCTCGCCGCGTCGCTCGCGGCTGCCTCTTCGCTCGCTACGTTGGGACTCGACCCACGACCCCAACGAGAGGATTCCCCCGATGTCCAGCGATCCCCAGAGTCAGGCGAACAAGGCCACCGTCGAGAAGATGTGGAAGGCGCTCGGCCAATTCGACTTCGACACGCTGAAGAGCTGTCTTCATCCGGATGTGCACTACGAAGACGTACCGACGGAAGACGCCGGCGCGATCGGCCCGGAGAACGTCGTCGCGCGGCTCTCGGTCGCGTGGGACCACATCACGGAGCAGATCCAGACGACCCATCGCATCGCCGCAGATCGCGACGTGGTCTTCCTCGATCACACCGAGAAGTGGATCTTCAAGACCGGCGAGACCGTCGAGCACCGCTTCGCGACGATGCACGAGCTGAAGGACGGCAAGATCATCAAGTGGAGCGACTTCTGGGACGTCCAGAACTTCGTCGGCCAGTTCCCGGCGTCGTTCCTGAAGGTGATGGCGGAGAAGCAGGGCTCGGACTTCACGAGCTGAGACAGCCAGCCCGTTCTCAAGCCTCTACGCGCGTCTCTCCCGAACCAGAGAGCACGCTCCGCAAAAGCGCTCGGCGCGTCTCCGCGTCTGGCTGACTTTCCCAGACGCCTGCCTTGCCGAAACTCTCGCGCCCTCGCAGCCGATCGTAGTAGTCGCCGATTGCGGGCCGGAGCGTCGGTCCCCAGAATTCGCCCGCGAGCCCGAGCATCTTGACTCGCGCGAAGACCGTCGTCCAGACGAGGTCCGCGAGCGAGTACGTCGCACCTGCGAGATAGGGCGACTCCTCGAGCCGCGACGCCGCGCGATCCAGCGCGCGCCCCATCTCGTCGCGCGTCCGCGCGACGTCCTCCGCGCTCGCGATATCCGACCGCCACTCCTGCAGATCGTCCAGCTTGAAATCGTAGATCTCCGCCAGGTCGGGATTCTGGGCGCGTAGCTTGCGAAGCTTGCGCTTGCGCATCGGCATGCTGATCTGCCGAAGCAGGAAGCCGACCGGCCCGCCCATCGTGCCGAAGGTCAGGGTTCGAATCCGCAGCCGATCCTGCAGATCGATCCAGTCCTCCATCGCCTTGAGCTCCGATTCGTCGGTGGGCGTCAGCGACGGCCCGTCGAACGCTTCGTCGATGTACCGGACGATCGTGGCCGAGTCGGTCACTGCGCGACCGTCGTGGACGAGGGTCGGGACGACGCCGCGCGGATTGAGCGCGAGGTAGTCCGGGTCGTAATTCTGCATCCGCATCTCGATGTCCACGAAGCGATTCGTGTACGCCACCCGCTTCTCGGCCAACGCGAGGCGGACCTTCTGCGAACAGTGGGAGGGCGGAAACGCATAGAGCGTCACGTCGGATTGCATGTAGGGCTCCGATCCCGCGTGACTCCGTCGTCCTTCGGTCGGTCGAAGGGGCGGAATCGCGTCTCGGAGAGACTACCCCGTTCGCTGATCCCGACGCCGTCGCATCGCGGCCAGCGGGATCGCCCCGGACGCCAGCGCAACCCCGACGCCCGGCTCGGGCGCGGGCTGATAGACCACTTCGAGTCGCGGTCCCGAGATCGGCGAGTCCGTCGACACGAAGGGCGCGCCGAAGTCGAGCTCCTCACCGGGCGGGACCTCGACGGCGTCGACGTCCCAGCCCGTTCGGATCCCGAGCAGCGTGTACCCCTGGTCGTCGATCCACGACAGACCGGTCGTGTTCAGCGGGAAGTCGACGTCTCCGTTCGACACGTAGGTCTCGCTCACGTCGATGCGAGGCGCACCTTCCGGAGGGTTGTCGACCGGAAGGAAGACGCCGTAGTCCGAGAGCTCCCGCGTCAATGGATCCGGATCGCTCGTCTGGACGAGCACGAGATCGTCGGCCGATTCCGGATGCGTGTTCGAATAGGGATCACCGAACAGGCTGTATTTCATGCGCAGGGTCGCCGAATCGATCACGGCGCCATCCGGCAGCGCCTGGGTATCGAAGGGAATGTTCAGACGAAGGATGATGTGCCGGCTCGTTCCCGAAAAGTGTTGATTGGTTCCGATCGAGCCCTTCGTGGCCGTGAGGAGCGTGGCGGTCGTCAGCGTTCGCGCCCAGAACAACGTGCTCGCGTTTCGATACAGACCCATATCGACGGGCCCGACGCCCTGGAAGGCGGCGGTGCAGAGCCCCGTTCCCTCGTCGTACACGTCCCCGGGCGCGCAGACCTCCGGCCCGCAGCTGCTCGTGTCGAACTCACACGTCGATCCACAGGCGAGGGCTCCGCCCGTCCATCCGATCGAGCTGCATGTCGCCGACCCGAGCGCCGCTCCGTCACAAACCTCGCCGATCGTGCCGTCGATCGTTCCGTTGCCGCAGTACTGGGTCACCGTCACGCGGACTTCGAGCGCCGACCCGACCGTTCCGAGCGTTTCGATCGTGATGCCGCGATCCGTGTCGACGAAGGTCTGCCCCGTCTCGAGCAGCACGTCCTGCGAGTCGGCGTCCTGGGTGCCGGCGCTGTTCGGCTTCGCGTCGAGCAGGAGCGACGCACCCGTCGCGGTGGTCGAATACTCCGGGAAGAACTCGGTCCCGAGATGGAGCATGGCGCCGTCGGTCGCGAGCTCACCAAACCCCGCGTCGAAGCCGATCGGCTTCCGGTAGCTCACCCAGTAGTCGTCGAGCTCCCGGAAATCGCCGTAGGGACCGTTCGCCGGGATCCTGAGCGCCTTCAAGCCCGGCCCCGTCGTCTCGTACGGCTCGAGCAGGAACGTTCCGCCCGCGCCCGTCACGTCGGCGATCTGCGAATCGAACCAGTCGAGTTTCTGCTTGCTCGACGGCGTGAAGTGCCCGTCGTTGACGCTCGCGGCCATCACGTCATACCGATCGGTTCCGGCTGCCGCGCAGGTGGGTCCGATCACGTCGGCTCCACATTCCCAGTCGGCGGAATGCTGCAGCCCCGCGAAGCTGTGACCGAGCTCGTGCGCGACGAGCGCGTTCCAGGGAGACGCCGGACCGTTCAGGATGATCCACGAGAACTTGCCGGGTCCGAGCTCCGTATCGAAGTCCCACTTTCCCAGCGAAGACAGTCCCACGAATCCGCAGTTCGGGTTGTACGGGATGACGACGATCCAGCGGCCGAGGGTCCGGAAGTCGATCGCGTTGTCGAGGTCGTCGACGAGCTGACGCATCCCCGCCTCCGTTCGAATGAGGCAGTTGGTGTCGTCGTAGGTCGCCTGGAATTGCCCGACGACGAACTGGAAGCTCTGGAACAGCGAAGCGCGACCGTAAGAGGCTTCCGCCACGTAGGCCGCCGCCGACGCCGGATTGCTCGCGTCATAGACGTAGTCGAACGCGTCGACGGGCGCGATGTTGACGGTCCGATCGTTCGCGAAGTTCACGAACGTGACCAACGTCTCCTGCGGACCCAGGACTTCTCCGGGATCGATCGCGTACACGGTGACGGGTGTCAGCAGCACGGCAAGGAGCGACAAGATGTGTTTGGCAAGGCGAGAGCACAGGGTTCGCAAAGGGTACTCCGGCGACGAGGGATCGAGTGTGCATCGTAGGCGCGACCAGATGGCCGACGAAATACGCCGATCGACGTAGGCGCCCGGCGAATGGGCGGGCAGCGGGGCTGCCGGCCGGGCAGGGAGATCGACAAGTGCCCGAAACTCCAAGGAAGTTCCGCAGGGGCGCGTGTGGGGTCAGACCGTCGCCGACCCTTCCGGAATGCCGCCGGGTCTCGTCGTCGGGTCGCCACGCCGTGCCGCGATGCCGCTCAGGTCGTCGAGCACGAGGTAGCCGACGGGGACGAGGAAGAGCGTCATGACCGAGGCGTAGAGAACGCCGTAGGCGAGCGAGATCGCCATCGGGATCAACGGGATCGCGGGGATCGCGGCCTCGAACATGAGCGGGACGAGTCCGAGGTACGTCGTGAGCGTCGTGAGCGCGATCGGACGGAAGCGGCCGATCGCGGCTTCCCGGACGGCTTGACCGAGCGGGGTGCCCGCCGCGCGCGATGCGTTGACGGCGTGGACGATCACGAGGGACGAGTTCACGACCACCCCCGAGAGCGCGACCATTCCGAGGATCGAGAAGAAGACGACGTCCCAACCCATCAGGAGATGACCCAGGAGAGCGCCGACGGTGCCGAAGGGGATCACGCTCATGATCACGAGGGGCTGCGAGTAGGAGCGGAGCGGAATCGCGAGCAGGACGTAGATCGCCATGATGGCCATCGCGATTCCGCCGACGAGTCCGCTGGCGGCGTCTCCCTGCTCACGCTGTTCGCCGCCGTAGCGGAACGCGACACCGGGGTAGCGCTCGAGGAAGCCGGGCATCCACTGCTCGACCTGAGTGAGCACGACCTGGGGCGTCGTGATGGCGCGATTGACGTCGGCGGTCACCGTGACGACGCGATTGCGATCCGTGCGTTGGATCGTCGCGAAGCCGCGGGCGAGCTCGGCGCGCGCGACGGCCGAAAAGGGAACTTCGACGCCTTCGGCGGTGCGGATGCGCATCTCTTCGAGGGAGCCCAGGGATCGGCGCTCGGCCTCCGGATAGCGAACCATCACGCGGACGTCGTCGCGTCCGCGCTGAATGCGCTGGGCTTCTTCGCCGTAGAAGGCCTGTCGGACCTGCCGCGCGAGATCGAGCTGTGTGAGACCGAGCGGCAGCGCCGAGTCCCGCACGCTGAGTTGAATCTCCTGCTTGCCTGCGCGGAAGGAGTCGGCGATGTCGATCACGCCCGCGTACTCGGCGAGGTGGGACCGGATCTCCGCTGCGGCTCGCGTGAGAATCTCGACGTCACTCGTGCCGTAGAGCTCGATGTTGATCGCTTCCCCGGCGGAGAAGGCCTCGGACTGGAACACGAGCTCCACGGCGTCCGGAATCGGGCCGGTCAACTCGCTCCATCGCCGGAGGACCTGCGCGGTCGTGATGTCGCGATCGAGTCCCGAGGTCAGCTCGAGCCCGACCTCGGCGATGTGCGCACCGCCCTCGGTTTCGCCGTCTCCGGGACCGCCGAAACGCGCGAGGCGCTCGCCGATCGACGCGAACGTGTGCACGAAGATCGAGGGGCCGGGTTCCTCCTGGTCGATCTGCTCTCGCAGCTCATCGGCGGCCTGCTGGATCCGTTCGACCGCGAGCTGCGTTCGGCTGATCGGAATGCCGCGTGGCATCGTCAGCGCCGCGTAGATGATGTCGCCCTCGACCGCAGGAAAGAACTGGTACCGCAGGCGACCGCTCGTGAGGACCGCCATCGTGAGGATCAGCACGCCGATCGCGAGGGCGACCGTCGCATAACGCCATTCGATCGCGCGCTCGAGCACGTTCGCGTAGTGGACGTTCCCGAGCCGCTCGAGCCCGCTCGCCATGCGCGACTGGAAAGTCGTCCAGCGCGCTGCGACGTCGGCGAGCATCGCGCGAACGGTGCCGGGCGCTTCCTCGGACGGTTCCTCTCGCTCGGCATCGGCGCGGGATTGGCGTCGATGCGCGAGGTGAGCCGGCAGGATCAGGAGCGCCTCGATCAGAGAAAAGGCCAGGCACACGATCGCGGTTCGCGAGATCGTGCCGAAGAAGTCGCCCATCCTCCCCGGCACGATCAAGATCGCGCCGAAGGCGGCGACGCTCGTCAGCACGCCGAAGATCACGGGTACGACGACGCGCTGGGCGCCGCGGATCGCAGCCTCGACCTGGTCGTGTCCGGCGAGCTCCTCCGTGTACACGCTCTCGCCGATCACGATCGCGTCGTCGACGAGGATGCCCAGCACGAGGATGAACGCCATCACGGTCAGCGTGCTGATCGTGAGATCGAAGGCCGGGAAGAAGAGGAAGGCCCCGCAGAACGCGATCGGGACGCCGGCCGCGACCCACATGGCGAGGCGGAAGCGCAGGAAGAGCGCGAGGACCAGCAGGACGAGGACCAAGCCGCTGCGGCCGTTCTCGACCAGGACCGCGAGGCGGGTCACCAGCTCGAGCGATTCGTCGCCGAAGACCGTGACGGAGATGCCCTCCGGAAGCGAGGTCTCGAAGTCCGAGAGCCAGGTCTTCACGGCGGCGGCGACCTGCAACGTATCCTCGTCGCCCATCATCATGACTTTGACGACGACGCTCGGATCGCCGTTGAAGAAGCCGCGGAGCTCGGTGTCCTCGAACCCGTCGACGACGTGGGCGATGTCGCCGAGACGGACGAGGGTTCCGTCGTTCCGGGTGAGGACGACGATGTCCTCGAACTCGAGCCCTCGATAGGCCTGACCCTTGGCGCGCAGCAGGATCTCGCCGCCGGCGGTCTTCACCGATCCACCCGGCAGGTCGAGCGACGACGCCCGAACGGCGGCGGCGACCTGTTCGAGGTTGATCCCGTGCCGACGCAGCGTGTCTTCCGAGACCTCGATCGAGATCTCGTAGGGCCGTTCATAGAGAAGCGTGACCTGGGAGACCTCGGGCAGCGCCGCGATCTCGTCCCGCGCGCGCTGGCCCATGCGCTTCAGGTCGAACTCCGAGACGGCGCCCGAGATCGCGACGCGAAGCACCGTACGCTTCGACTCGAGCTTCGACACCAGCGGCTTCTCCGCCTCGATGGGGAAGGTGTCGATCGCGTCGATGCGATTCTCGATCTCGCTCTGCGCCTGGTCGACGTTGGCGCCGACGATGATCTCAGCGGTGACGTTGCAGACGCCCTCCGCTGCGACCGTCAGGATCCGGTCGAGGTCGGGCGTCCCCTCGATCGCCTCTTCGATCCGGATACAGATCGAGTCCTCGACCTCGGAGGGTGATGCGCCGCGGTACTCGACCGTGATCGCCACCGCGTCCGGCGTGATCTCCGGGAACTCCTCCTGCCGCAGGTTGGGTAGAGTGAGGGCGCCGCCCGCGATCAGCATCACGAACATCATCAGGTTCGCCGCGACCGGATTGCGGACGAACCAGGCAATCACTGCGTTCATGAGCGAACGGCCTCGTCGCTCGGTCCGCGACCTTCCTGATCGCCGTTCTCGCCCTCTTCTTCGAGCGTCGGTTCCGGCTCTCGGGATTCGGCCGTACGGACCTGCATCCCTTCGACGACGACGGGCAGCGCCGAAATGCAGATGCGCACGTCGCCCTCCAAGGGTCCTTGTACGAGCACGTCGTCACGATCGATTCGAAGGATCTCGACGGTTCGGGTATGGAGCCGGTCGTTCCCGTCGACCACCAGGACCCGTGAGTTCTCGCGCACCACATAGCGCGGGACGACGATCACGTTCTCGGCCTCCGGACCTTCGATCTCGGCCTGCACGAAGAGACCGACCGGGAGCGGGACGCCGCCGTTCGGGGACTTCGTCCGGTAGGGGTCTTCGACGCGCGCGACGACGTTGACGAGTCGGCTCCGCAGGTCGATCGCGCCTTCGGTCCGGACGACATGGCCGATCCATTCTGCAGGCTGACCGGCGAAGGTCGCGCGGAGGTGAACGCGCGGCAGCGTCTCCTGACCACTCGTAGTCCTCGCTCCGGGCGCGCGCAGGTCGAGAAAGGCGAGCTCCGCGTCCGCGATCGGCAGTCGGATCTCGACGTAGTCCGTCGCGTAGATTCGCGCGATCGCGCTCCCGCGCGTCACGAACTGGCCGACATCGACCTCTTCGTCCCGCACGCGGCCCTGGAAGGGTGCCCGAATCTCGGTTCGCGCGAGGTCGCGTTCGGCCTGCTCGACGGCCGCCCGGGCATCGAAGAGGTTCGCCTCCGCGACCGAAGCAGTCCGCCGCGCGTCAGAGAGCTCCGACCGACTCGCGACGCCGCCGCGCGACAAGCCTTCCTGCCGTTCGAGCTCCGAGGCCGCGAAGTCCAGCTCGCTTCGGGCGCGCTTCACGGCAGCCTTGGCCCGATCGAGCGCGAGCTCGTAGTCGCGCTGCTCGATCCGCAAGAGCGGGTCGCCCTCATGGAAGAACCCGCCCGGCGCGAGGGCAGGAGAGATCCACACTACACGTCCGGAGATCTCGGGCACGACGCTCGATTCGGTGCGCGGTTCGACCGTACCCTGTGTGTGCACGCCGTACCGCAGGGTCTGCGGCTGGGCGTCGAGCACGCGGACGGTCGGGATCAATCGCTCGCTCTCGACCCGCTCGATGCTAGGCGCGGACTGGACGATCACGAACGCGCCGAAGCCGGCGAGGGCGAGGATCAACAAGGGAGCCATCCATTTGGCGCGCGTCATCGTCCCGTCCCCATTGCGGCCGTCGGCGCGGACCGCTCGGCTTCGAGCGTCTCCCTCATGTGGAGACGAAGCTCGGAAGTGATCGCCAGGATGGCCTCCGACGCCGCTTCCGCGTCGCGTGTCTCGATCGCGCCCGCAAGGTCGGCGAGCAGTGGCGTCACCGCGGCCTCGGGGACGTGATCGGTTCGATGGTCGGGCAGGACGTACTCCGAGTAGCGGGATCGAAGACCGTTTCGGACGAGGCGGAAGACGAGGTTTCCGGTCGCTTCGACGAAGAGGTCGCCGAGCTCACTGAAGCGGGAGGCGCGCTGGCTCGGTCGTTGCTTGTCGCGGGTCATCTCACGAATCTTTTCGAGCAACGCGTCCCGCTGGTCGTCCGTGGCGCGCTCGGTCGCGAGGCGCGCGGACATCGCGAGCAGGCCGCTCATCGTCTCGAGGGTCTGATCCACCAGCTCGGGACTCGGCGGGTCCTCGAGCGCGAGCAGATGCTCGACGACGTCGAGGCTCGCGTGCTCGATCGGGTTGACCCGCGCGCCACCGCGCTGGATGTCTGCGACGCCGAGCTGTTCGAGACGTTTGAACGCCTCACGGATCGTGCTGCGGTGGACACCGAAGCGCTCGGCCAGGTCGCGCTCGGACGGGAGCCGCTCGCCTTCGCGGTACTGACCGCGCAGGATGTCGTCGCGCAGACTGGCTGCGATCGAGGTGTGCTGGGAGGGTTTGGGCATGGGGATTTCCGGCGGGCGCGCGGAAATTGGTCGGACCAATATGGCACGACCATGAGGCGGTGTCCACACACCGTCGTCTCGCCGATCCCTCCTATTCTCTCGCCGGAATCTCGCAGGAGAACCGCGATGGGAGCCCAGGCCCACGCCATGCTCGGCCACTACCAGGACGTCTTCGAACCGGACGGCGCGCTCGTCGAGATCGGCTGCGGCGACGACTCGACCCCGGTCCTCTACGACATCGCTCACGCGAGTGGCCAGACGTTCTACGCCTGCGACCCGACGCGCCCCGACCTGGCGCGCCTCGGCGAGGGCCGCGACGACTTCGTGTTCGTCGACCAGCCGGGGGAAGCGTTCCTCGCGAAGGACTTCGCGCGCACGGGACGGAAGATCTCCGCCGCCTATCTCGACAACTTCGACTGGATGTGGAACCCGGCGCGTTTCCGCGCGGAGAACAAGCCGCCTTTCCTCGCGCGCATGGCCGACGACTACGCGAAGGCAGGACTCGAGCTCAACAACGTGAACAGCGCGGTCGCCCACCTGAACCAGAGCATCTGGATCGACCACCACGCTGCCGATCGGTGCGCGATCCTCTTCGACGACACCTGGTTCGAGTACGCCCACGAGGTCTACCTCGGGAAGGGCTCGGCGGCGGTCGTCTACCTGATCAGCCGCGGCTGGCGGGTCGCCAAGGAGCTCGACATGCACGGCCTCGCGACGATGGTCGTGAAGGGGATCTAGCGATCCGCCCGAACACCTAACGAGGTGCGAGATCTCGGGAGAGCCGTTCGACGTCGCCTCGGTGCGCGCCCGCTTCGAGGATGATGGTGTCGACGCCGGCATCGAAGTAGGCGGCGATGCGCTCGCGGCAGGTCTCGAGAGAGCCGACGATGACGAGGTCGTCGATGCTCTTCTCGGGAATCGATGCGAGGGCCTCTTTGCGGTCTCCGCCTGCCCAGGCCCGCCACATACCGTCGAGCGCACCCGCCCGCCCGAGCCATTCCTGTTGAGCGCGGTAGGCGGGCGCGGTGAGCGTCCCCGTCATCGCATAACGCGCGATCTCCCGCACGGCGTCGAGGTCGTCGTCCACGCAGACCATGATCCGGAGAGCGACCTCGACGTCGACGACGTCAGCAACGTCGCGGCGTGCCCGGATCCCTTCCTGAATCGCCGCGCGAACCTTCGGGAGGTCCTCGACGGTCACCCAGTTGAGAACGACGCCGTCCGCCTCGCGTCCGGCCAGCGCGAGCATCTGGGGGCGCAACGCTGCCGCGAAGATGGGCGGCGGCGGGTCGACGGGCGTAGCGAGCTGGAAGCGCCGGACCGCGAACGTCTCGTACTCGTGATCGACCCGCTCGCCCGCGAGCGCGGCGCGCAGGAAGCGGAGCCCGTCGCGCATTCGCTGATAGGGCTTCTCGAAGGGGACCGCGTTCCAGCCCTCCACGATCGTCGGCGACGAGCTCCCGATCCCCAGCACGAATCGACCCGGCGCCGCCTGAGCCAGACCCGCGGCGCTCTGGGCGAAGATGGCGGGCCCGCGCGTCTGGATGGGATGAACCGCGCAGCCGAGCCGCACGTTCGAGGTCCAGGCGCTCGCGAGGGCGAGCGGCGTGAAGCCGTCGACCCCGTAGGCCTCGTTCGACCAGAGATCGCGATAGCCGAGGTCCTCGAGCTCTACGAACCAGTCCCGCTGTTCATGGAGCGGGACGTGCTGGTTCGGAATGCCCATGGCGAGCCGGCGTTCGCGCACGATGATCTCCTCGAGGCACGAAGCTTCGTTCGCCGAGCGACGGTCGAACGAAGTCGGAGCCGGGCCTCCGAGCGTGGCGAACGCACGTTCGACCCGCCACCGCGACGGGCGTTGGCGAACGGTTCGTTCTGGTGGCGTCCAACCGACGATCGCCGAATCCAGTCGCCCGATCCGTGAATTCTGGATAGCTTCCGAAGATGTCCGAAGTCTCGCCCGTCGACGGGATCGATCTTCCCTCCATCCAGGAATCCGAGGCACGCCTGCAGGCGATCGGCGCCCGGATGGGCGATCGCATGGCCGACGTCGGCGGCAGTCTCCCCGAGTGGTGGGAGCGACGCGCAGAGAAGGCCGGCGACCGTCCGCTCATCAAGCGCGACACGCACTCGCTCTCCTATCGCGAGTTCGACGCACTCACCCGCCGGATCGCCGCGCGAGGGCACGCGCTCGGCATCGGAACCGGCGACACCATCGCGATCTCCCTTCCGGCCTGCGCAGCGTTCCTCGCTCTGGTCCTCGGACTCTCGCGCCTCGGCGCGCGCTTTTCTCTCTTGAGCACGGGGCTGCGTGGGCGCTCGCTGCGTCACGCGCTGGAGGAGGTGCCGAGCACACATCTCTTCACCGACCCGTCCGGCGATCGCGCCGTCGCCGATCTGGACGGATTCGCCTCGCCGCCCCGCATCGTGCTCGATCTGGAGAACGGAGGCGGCGCCTGGCTCCCCGATTCCGGCCTGACAGGGGTCGAAGACTGGCTCGAGGGCAACGCGTCCTCGGTCCCGCCGACGGCACCCCCGCGCCCCGCAGACGAGACGCTCTTCTACATCTTCACGTCGGGCACGACGGGACTGCCGAAGGCCACCCAGTGCAGCCACCGCCGATACATCGCGGGCGGCACCTCCGAAGGCGCGCTCCTCGACCTCCAACCCGACGATTGCATGTACGTCGTGCTGCCGATGTTCCACATCGCCGCCCTCTCGGCGATCGGCGCGGCCCTCAGCAGCGAAGCCTCGCTCGTGATTCGTCCCCGCTTCAGCGCCTCACGTTTCTGGGACGACGTGCGCCGCTTCGACGCGACCGCGATCCAGTACCTCGGCGAGATCCTCCGCTATCTGCTGGCACAGCCACCGAGCGCCAATGACCGACCGAATCCCCTGCGCGCGATGATTGGCGCCGGCCTCTCGGCGCGGGTGTGGCGCGCCTTCGTCGAACGCTTCGGACCGATCGAGATCGTGGAGTCCTATGGGTCCTCCGAGGGCGTGATTGGTCTGATCAACCTGGATCAGGTGCCCGGCTCGGTCGGGCGCCCCGCGCCGGACGTCGCCGCACGGTTGCGCATCGTCCGGCTCGACCCCGACACCGAAGAACCCATCCGCGACGCATCCGACGGTCTCGTCCTCTGCGACGAGGGGGAGAGTGGCGAGCTGATCTCGCGACTCGAAGAACGAAGCGAGTTCGAGGGATACTCCTCGGCGAAGGCCACTGCCTCCAAGTTGATCGACGACGCGTTCGAGAAGGGCGACCTCTGGTACCGCTCCGGCGACCGCTTCCGCTGCCGAAGCGGCTTCTACTTCTTCGTGAGCCGACTCGGGGACACTTTCCGCTGGAAGGGAGAGAACGTGTCCGCGCAAGAAGTGGCCCGCGCGCTCGAGGCGCAGAGCGGCGTCGCGCACGCGACCGTCTACGCGGTCCGCGTCCCCGAGCACGAGGGCGCGGCAGGGATGGCCATGATCGCGCTCGACGCGGGCGCCTCGTTCGACCCGGCCGGGCTCGTCTCCGGACTCGGAAGGGAGCTGCCCCCGCACGCCCTGCCCCTCTTTCTGCGGGTCGGAGACGGGCGCTCCGTCCTCACGGAAACCTACAAGCTAGGCGTCGCCGCACTGAAGAGACAAGGCTACGACTCCGCGTTGGTCCCCGACCCTCTCTACCTGCTCGATACGGACGCCCGAGAGTACGTGCCGCTGAGCCACGATCGCCTCACGGCCGCGGGCATCCGGCTACCGTGACCTGGCGGGCCGAGCCACGCGATCGGCGTAGGCTCCACGCCTTCCATGTAGGCAGTTCCGTCAACCCCGAAGGTTGAAGATTTGGTCGAAGACTACATCAGTCCGTTTCCTTCATGGTCTCGCTGATTCGTCGGCGGCTTCATCGAGGGTGGGGCATCTGCCCGCACGACCTTCCA